>OLPF01002941.1_pt1 | contig 10062 bp, 7 predicted proteins | sample 1673121 | NCBI WGS metagenome assembly OLPF01 (sample SAMEA3136756, study PRJEB25190) | human gut metagenome | reverse complement strand
AATCGGACAGCTCTGCTTTTTTGCTTATTATCGATTGCGGAGCAGATCCTGCTGGATGTTCCACAGCCTGTCGGACAGATCCACATAGTAGCTGTGAGGATTGTCGAAGCGCTTCACCTCGTCCCACAGGGTGTCCACCTGCTGGCGGCAGTAGGCCTGAATTTCCGGCAGGCTGGGGCTGTCGTACACCCGCTTGCCCCCCAGAAACACCGGCACCAGCAGAGGCCGGGCGGTGAAGTTATACACCGTCTTTTTCTTCCAGGTGGCGCTGGGGTCGAAGATCTCCAGATCCTTGGTGTCGTCCAACGTCTCGTCATAGACGGTGATGTAGTCGGCGATGGCCTTGCCGGTATCGTTGCCGTAGAACCGGTAGACCTTCTTGAAGTGGGGAATGGTGATCTTCTCCACGTTCTCGCTGATCTTGATCTTGGGGGTGATGTTCCCCTGCTGATCCTCCACGGCCGCCAGCTTATACACGCCGCCGAACACCGGCTCGGACTTGGCGGTAATCATCCGCTCGCCCACGCCGAAGAGGTCGATCTTGGCATCCTGCAGCAGCAAATCCTGGATCAGGTACTCATCCAGAGAGTTGGATACGGAGATCTGGCACTCCGTCCAGCCCGCCTCGTCCAGCATCTTCCGGGCCTTCCGGGTCAGATAGGCCATGTCGCCGGAATCCAGTCGGATGCCGCACTTGGTGATGCCCATGGGCTTAAGCACCTCGTTAAAGGCCCGGATGGCGTTGGGGACACCGGACTTCAGGGTATTGTAGGTATCCACCAGCAGCGTGGCGTTGTGGGGATAGATCTGGCAGTAGGTCTTGAAGGCGTCATACTCCGAATCGAACATCTGCACCCACGCATGGGCCATGGTGCCGCCGGCGGGAACGCCGTAGATCTGGTCAGAGATGGTGCAGGCCGTACCGGCGACACCGCCGATGTAGGCGGCACGGGCGCCGATGATGGCGGCATCCGCCCCCTGTGCCCGACGGGAGCCGAACTCCAGCACCGTGCGGCCACGGGCGGCACGGGCGATGCGGTTGGCCTTGGTGGCGATCAGGCTCTGGTGGTTGATGGTCAGCAGCGTGAAGGTCTCGATGAGCTGGGCCTCGATGGCCTTGGCCCGGACGATGACCATGGGCTCACGGGGAAACACCGGGGTTCCCTCCGGCATGGCGTAGATGTCGCCGGTGAAATGGAAGTCCTCCAGATAGGACAGAAATTCCTCGCTGAAAAGGTTCCGGCCCCGCAGATAGGCGATGTCCTCCGGAGAGAAGTGCAGATTCTCAATATAATCGATCAGCTGCTCCAGACCAGCGGCGATGGCAAAGCCGCCGCCATCCGGCACCCGGCGGAAAAAGACGTCAAAGTAGGTGATATGATCCTTGTAACCGCTTTCAAAGTAGCCATTGCCCATGGTCAACTCGTAAAAGTCGCAGAGCATGGTCATGTTCAGCTTTTCCTCAGTTTTCATTTTCATACCTCAAGTAAATTTTTTTGGGTGTGCTACGTACTATTATACTATCATTCCCCGAAACAGGCAATCCTTTTCCGCACTTTTCTCCCCGTTCCTCCCCTTTTCGTCGGTTTTTCCCGGACATTTCGATAAAATCTGTGTATCAGGGGTTGACAAAACAATCTCTTCTTGCTATCATAAGAAATTGTAGAGTTCTCTTACAAGTTCATACCTTATCAAGAGTGGCGGAGGGATCGGCCCGATGAAGCCACGGCAACCTGCGAAGCAAGGTGCCAAATCCGGCGTATGCTGAGTGCGGAAGTGATAGTCCCGCATTCGTCCTTCGACAGATGAGGAGCGTTATTCTAACACGATCCGTCGAATGGCGGAGCGTGTTTTTTCATGCTCCGGTCAACCTGAGAGAGCTTTCACCCGTATGGAAAATATTTTATAAAGGAGCATGGAAAAGCTATGGCAAAGAGACTGTTTACCTCGGAATCCGTGACGGAGGGACATCCCGACAAAATCTGTGACCAGATCAGCGATGCGATTCTGGGCGCCATCATGGAGAAGGACCCCAATGGCCGTGTGGCCTGCGAGACCTGCGTGTCCACGGGCCTGATCCACATCATGGGCGAGATCACCACCCACTGCTACGTGGATATCCCCAAGATCGCCCGTCAAGTGGTGCTGGACATCGGCTATGACCGGGCCAAGTACGGCTTCGACGGCCACACCTGCGCCGTTATCACCAACATCGACGAGCAGTCCGGCGATATCGCCATGGGCGTGGACAAGAGTCTGGAGGCCAAGGAGTCCGGTGACAGTGCGCTGGACAACGGCGCCGGCGATCAGGGCATGATGTTCGGCTACGCCTGCGACGAGACGCCGGAGCTGATGCCGCTGGCGATCTCCCTGGCCCAGAAGATGGCCAAGCGCCTGACGCAGGTCCGCAAGGAAAAGCTGGTGGATTACCTGCGCCCCGACGGCAAGACGCAGGTGACGGTGGAGTATGACGAGAATGGCAAGCCCACCCGTGTGGATGCCGTGGTGGTCTCCACCCAGCATGCCGCCGAGGCATCTCTGGATCAGATCCGCCGGGACATGATCGAACTGGTCATCAAGCCCACGGTTCCCGCTGAGCTGATGGACGAGAACACCAAGATCTACGTCAATCCCACAGGCCGCTTCGTCATTGGTGGCCCTCAGGGTGACAGCGGTCTCACCGGCCGGAAGATCATCGTGGATACCTACGGCGGCAGCGCCCCCCACGGCGGCGGCGCCTTCTCCGGCAAGGACCCCACCAAGGTGGACCGGTCTGCCGCCTACGCCGCCCGCTGGGTGGCCAAGAACGTGGTGGCCGCCGGCCTTGCCCGCCGCTGCCAGGTGCAGCTGGCCTACGCCATCGGCGTGGCCCGGCCCGTCAGCGTGCTGGTGGAGACCTTCGGCACCGGCGTGGTGTCCGACGAGGCTCTGGAGCAGGCCGTGGAGCAGGTGTTTGACCTGCGGCCCACCGCCATCATCCGGGACCTGGATCTGCGCCGTCCCATCTATCGCCAGCTGGCGGCCTACGGACACATGGGCCGGGAGGACCTGGGCGTTACCTGGGAGCGCGCCGACCGGGTGGACCAGCTGAAGGCCGCCCTGAATGTAAAATAATCGGGATAAACAGGCTGGCGAACCCGAAGCCGTAATTCCCCGTGTTCTTCATCAGGGATCGCCGAGATGCCATGTCCCGTGTTATTCTCTTGGCCATGAGGGATATGGTCTCGTTTCCGGATAAGCTGGTGCGGCAGTTCAGCTTTATCACATGAGACCATATCCCTCATAGCTTTTTTCACTTGTCCAATATGTATTGTGCACATAAATGACCGCAGCGAGAAAAAGCTTTGCTTTTCTCCCCTCGCCGTGGTATAATGGCAAAAGCTGAATATCCGGGTATAGCGAAGCTGGTATCGCGCCTGGTTTGGGAGTGCCGTGGTTGTATCCGGGATAGGGTGAGGCGAAACGCCGCAAAGCCTTGCGACACCTGCGTTTGCAAGATTTTTCCCGATTGCCGAAAGCAGCACAAAAGCGGCTTTGACCACAGGAATGACCACAGACATAAAAATCTTTGATTTTCCTCCCTGCCGTGATATAATGGTAGAAATTGAATATCCGGGTGTGGCTCAACTGGTAGGGCGCGACATTTGGGATGTCGAGGTTGGGTGTTCAAGTCACCTCACTCGGACCAAAATCCCTCTGAAATCATTGATTTCAGAGGGATTTTCTTATTCTTTGTCTATTGCGACGCAGGAGGTGAGTGTGATAATAAGAATGATTTTAAGACAAATTGTTCATACTCATTGTATGTTGACTTATTGTCTGAAATGCGATAAAATTATTATGAGGTGATATATCCATGCGCCTACTCCGAGTTTTTTCAAATAACCTGCGCAAGTATCGGAATGCATCGGGCCTGTCACAAGAGGCATTTGCAAACAAAGCCGGCCTTCATAGGACGTACATTAGTGCACTTGAGCGAGGGAAACGTAGCATTGCACTTGACAACATCGAGAAAATTGCGAATGCACTCGGAATAGATGCATATCTTCTCTTTATCGATACCACCAAAGAAACCAGCACTGATACAAAGTGAGGCAGTATTATGAGCATATCAGCATTAAAAGAGAAATTTAATAGCCTAACTTTGGAATCTGAAAACCATTGGGATTACAGAGGCAACAATAATAGTGAACGCGATTATGTTCATGATTTTTGTACTTATCCCGCTATGATGGTTCCTAAAATGCAACGTGAAATGTTGGATGTGTGTTTGGAGCATCTGCAAGATACTTCTATTCGTCTTCTGGATCCTTTCGCTGGTTCTGGAACTATTTTGGTAGAGGGAATGCTTAGAGGATTAAATATTGTTGGTATTGACATAAATCCTCTTGCCATTTTATTGTGCAAAGCGAAAACCACAATACTTAACCCCACAACACTACATGAAAAGACTGTCCAACTTTTTACATGGATCACTTTTCATGATAAAACTCCGCTATACAAATTCGATGGCATAAATAAATGGTTTACAAATCAAGCAATTTCTGACTTGAGCAGAATTCGTGCTGGCATTATTGCGGAAGAAACCATTGAATATCGGCGATTCTTTTGGGCGTCTTTTTGCGAAGTTGTAAGAATTGTATCCAATTCTCGCGATTGTACATATAAGTTACATATCAAAGAAAAAAAAGATATTGATGCATATGCTGTCGATGCTGTTGACCTGTTCAAGACCACCCTGCAATATAATATTGCTAAGTATAATGAGTTTTATTCTGAACTTCAAAAACGCGGACACTTAAAAAAGGACGGTTCGGCGTACAAAGGACAAGTAAAAATCGTCTTGAGCGATTCTATTGCTTATCTCAACCATTCGAAGCAAAAATATAGTTTGGTATTTACCTCACCTCCATATGGAGATAACCATACAACGGTCTCGTATGGTCAATATTCAATTATGCCTCTTCGATGGATTAATTACCACGATATAGATGAAGCGGTAGATGAAACACTACTTGCGACATTATATGAAATCGACAATCAATCTCTCGGTGGAAAAAGCTCAAATAAAGCGTTGACACCCGCAAGAAAAAAAGTTGTCAAAAAGTCTGAAACATTAAAAATTCAATTAAATCAAATAAATAATCTTGCGTCACAACAGAGTAACAAAATAATTGCGTTTTATAGCGATTATGATAGGTTTCTTGCTGCACTGTCCAGGAAAATGAAATCAAATGCAATTTCTGTTTGGACACTTGGAAATCGTAAAGTTGCCAAGCAAGAAATATTCATGGACAAAATAATGATTGAGCTATGTAAACCTTATCATATGCAGCTATTAACCAACTTTACGCGGCAGATATTAAACAAACGCATGCCAAAGTTGAATGGATACCAAGGTGAAGAAAAAGGACTACAGAGCACGATGACGAGAGAGCATATCCTGATTTTTGTAAGGAGTGATTCCCAAAATGAACAACCAGCTCACCCTATTTGATCGCGATTCTGATTATCTGGAATCATCGGTAAAAGATTTTGACAGTAAAACTGCATCATTCCGTGTACATGCTTCTCTAATTTACAAGCTTGGCGAGTCCCTTATTGCCGATGAAATAACTGCATTGTCTGAGCTTATTAAAAACGCCTATGATGCAGATGCAACTGTTTGCGCACTTTCCATTAGTTCAGATTACATTGAAGAAATCGACGGTAAAGAGTGCAAGGGATGCATTGAATTATCGGACAATGGTTGTGGTATGGATTTAACCACCATTGTAAATGGATGGCTTACGCTTTCAAATTCTCCAAAGAAGAAAATGAAGAAAGAGCAGAAGACCACTCCCAAGTACCATCGTTATCCTTTGGGAGATAAAGGGTTGGGACGCCTTTCAGTTCAAAAGATTGGTCGCTATATGCAAATGACGACCAAAGCAGCTGATTCAAATATTGAATATCGTGTGATAATTCCATGGGGAGACTTTTTGAAAAATACAACGATTGATCAGATTCCAGTCACTATCGAAAAGCAAGATGTTGTCTCTCAAAAATCGTATACTAAAATTATAATCAAGGATCTCATTAATCCGGAAATGTGGGGACAAACAGAACAAATCAGTTTACTTACAAACAGTATAAACAAAATTGTTTCCCCATTTCGTAGCAAGAAAAGCAGTTTTCATGTCATAGCTCAGATTAATGGGCAACCTATCGATACTGAAAATAAGGTTTTTGATGAACTACTTTCATCTGCTCGAGCCAAGCACACAATTAAGTATAGCACAGGAACGGCTACCATTGTTTCTGAGTTTAAAAACTCTTTTTTCTATAACCGAGAAGTACTACACAGAGTTATGTCTGGCGAATTCACACTTAGCGAAACCGCAGTCAGAGACTTCCTGCAGACTTACAAGAAAGACTTTCCCAATGTAAGCACATATTTCCGGGAAGGGGTATCTCTAATTTCTGAAGATACTTGTAAATTCCCTGACATCGCAGCTCCTATATTCACTGGCAAATCCGATTCAAACGAAACAAAAAAATCTATTCCTATTGACCCGGGCATCTTTGAATGTGAAATATATGAGTATTCATTAGATCAGAAATTTTTAGACTACCTGTATGACAATATTAGCTATAGTCGACTCATTGAACGAGACGAATATCGTGATTTTGTTTCGCGTTACCATGGAATCAAAGTTGTTAGAGATGGTTTTGTCATTCAAGGCTTTGGTGATGGTGATGGTGGTGACTGGTTAGGCCTATCATCTTCCTCTAAGACCACAGGTTATTTCTTTGACTTAAGAAATGATAGTGTTATTGGTTGTGTATACCTTACAGGTGTCGCTAATTCTGTGCTAAAAGAAACAACCAATAGAGAAGGCTTTGTTGAAGATGAGTATTTCCGTGCATTCAAGTCTATATTGGATGGTTCTATAAAGAGAATAAATCGCAACAGAAAAAAACTCAACGATTTCATGAAGCGATATGTTGTCGATTCGATTGCCTTTTCTGGTAATCCAAGCTCCGATGTATTAAATTATAAGCCAGCAATTGAGCAGATTAGAGAAGACCTCCGCACAGTAGATACTTCAATTGCTGGAAAGTCTGCACACATTGATGTTGCACTCAAAGAATACAAAACGGCCCAGAGTTTAATTGCGGATGCGCCATTTATTCCTCCCGAGACAGTTAGCAAAATAGATGAAATCTATGGGTATATTCAAGCTGCTTCCGACGACTATCAACTCCTTCTTAGTGAACGAGATGCTATCGGGAAAAAATTGGATGCAATTAATTTGGACTTTGAAAAAATGAGTGAGCGGCTTCAAGACCTTTTCGAACTTGCTGGATTAGGCCTTTCTGTTGAGATGTTTACCCACGAGTTTGACTCTTCCATCAGGAGCGTCCGCCAAAAGAATCAGCAAATTGTTTCTAATAGAGCTGCCCAAACAGTGGACAACTTGGTTCGTCATATTAATTATGTAACATATTCTTTGGATGCACTAAGGAAGCAGATGTCGTACTTTAATCCTGGGTTAAAGTTTGTTCGTGCAGAAAAACAGATCTTTAGTTTTAAGGAATTTATTGAGACGCATAAATCGTTCTACGTTGAACGCTGCAAAAACAAGAATATCGAATTCTGCGTAGATGTTAGCAGGGATTTTGATTTGCGGCTCAATAGAGGTATGCTAAATCAAGTTTTTGACAACTTATTCAGTAACGCTGAGTATTGGCTCGATTATTCTGCGCAGCAAGGGTTAATAGAAAACAAGCAATACCACATTTCAGCAATAGAACGCGGTATCATCGTTGCTTGGGACAACGGTATTGGAATCAGCCCAGATATTGAAACTCGTTTGTTTGATCCTTTTGAAACAAAAAAGAAAGATGGACGCGGATTGGGACTTTATATTGCGGCTGGGAATTTGAAGTATAGCTCTTCGAGAATCCGGCTTCTTAATGAACGCAACCGCTTCGGCAACCTGTTCAAATTTGAAATCGATGTTTCTCAAGCGATGCAGTGACTAAGGTGGGTAGAAATATATGATTAACACACTTTTTTCGATGCACAACATCAAATACATTATTAGTGTTGACGATTGTTTCTTTGCTCGAAAGAGAGAAGATATTGAAGCAACTATTTATAGCGAAATGTGTACCTCGTTGGAGCCATTTAGAGCCATTCTTTCTTCCTGCAATCAAACCGAAATTGTTGATGCCATTGATGAAATGATGGCTGTAGGAGCAGATTCTACTACACATATTCAAACACTTTTGGGTAACTTGGAAGAAGTTGATTTGCTAAAATGCTTCGATATTTGCGAAAAAAAAGGAGCTACATATGCAGAAGAACGCGATATCATTCTGGCATTCCTCGAAGGTTTGAAATCCGAAGGACAAATTATAGAATATCGAACTTTTTCGTCAACAACGGAGGCAAACCTGTTTGATATTAAAGAAGCTGGCATGACAGATGGTGCCATCCTATGGCTCCTCGACCGGAATTTTAGCAGAGTTGGTGAATCTGAGGAAGCTGGATTGAAATTTGCTGAGAATATCTTAAAGCGGGAAAATGCCTCACAGAACTATATCTACATTTTGTCTGCTGTTGAACCCGCTACTGGACTTACAGAGGATGGTATCGAAGAAGAGTTTGATAAGGTCTTAGCTGCGAATTGTTTGCCTGACACTCATTCATTTATTTATTTCATCAGTAAGCGCCGCCTGCAGACTAAAGACAATACAAAAATTGCTAGGAGCCTTTCGCAAGGCTTCAAACGAAAAGCATGTTTTGAACTTTTTCAACTGTTTAATAGTTGCTTGTGCGATGGAGTATCTACAGCATCTTCAAAAGTTCAGAGAATTCGACAAAAGACTTTAAACTATTTGTTTGCAAACAAAGCTTCTGTAAGAGGGGAGTCTTATATTGAAGTTGCAGCACGACTTGTTCAGATTTTTCACCAGGATGAATATAATAAGGCGATTGCCGGACAACATAGCTTAATTGCTGAAAAAGCACATTATTACGAAAAGCTCTGCGCTGCCATAACTGAGACCGTTGGCAATGAACAGGCGTTAACATCAACCCTAAAAGAGTATAGAGATATAGAGCTCTATAACAAACACATAAATGCACAGCATTGTGAAATAGCGACAGGAGATATCTTTAAAATAGGCTCTTCTTACTTCCTTCTCGTTTCTCAAGCTTGCGATACATGCCTTCGCTCCGATGGACATAGAAAATTAGAATTCGCTTCACTTCTTGAGATTCAAGATAATAAGCAAACAAAGTTCTCATATCCATTATCATGTTTCTTGGATATGCAAAAACCAGTTGTCATGTACCATGCATTGAAGATTATTCCTTTTGATATTCTTGACTTATGTGTGTTTAATGGTAGTGGTCAAGCTTCCGTTGTTCTTAATGATATAGCGTCCTATGACAGAGATCTGGAAGCATATACTAATAATTATAGAATTAGATTTGGGGAAGTACTTGAAACCGTCAAGGCTGTACAAAGTAATAGGGCAAAATTAGAATCATTCTTGTCTGGTGGAGCGGATATTACTGCCGAGGATGCAAAAGCAGCATACGAATATCTTGAAGGCGTAGATCCAAATATGAAAAAATTTGATTCAATTGAAATCGCAATTTCTTTTCCCGTACGCAGAATCGCACGTCTAAACGAATTAACTACGATTGATATTGTCAAGGAATATGGGATTGCGCTGTCTCGAATTGGTCATCCATTTGACTTTTCAGGAGAAATTTCTGCGTTCGAATGAGTTTTGTGGCATTTCTTCAATCCTCTACTATTATGCTATTTTACAAGTTTGCTTTACAGGGCAGCTTGTTCACAACTAAATCATCTCCAGGTGTGTGAATAATTCTACACACCTGGAGATGATTCATTTTACTTCTTCTACTTCCCTTGTTTGCTCTTCTCCTCCAGTGGACTTCCATCACCTTTTCCTTCGTCCATCAGCCGCTTCGCTTCAGCAATCTCTGCCTTCATCTTCACGATCAACACCTTCAGTTTCTCCTCGCACTCCTCGCGGGTG
>OLPF01002937.1_pt1 | contig 10092 bp, 10 predicted proteins | sample 1673121 | NCBI WGS metagenome assembly OLPF01 (sample SAMEA3136756, study PRJEB25190) | human gut metagenome | reverse complement strand
TTCCATTGAAGTCCGTCCCACATGGGTTACTTTTCCCGCAAGCACCAAGGTATCGTTCGGATATGCCGGCGCTCTGAAACAGAGAGTGTCAACCATAGCCGTGGTTACCTTGCATCCGCTGTGTCTCCTGGCAACAATTCCGGCCACAACATCTATCCACTCCATCAGCCTTCCGCCGAACAATCTTCCGTATCCGTTTAAGTCAGGAGACGTAACCATTTGCACTTGTTCAGTATATGAATACGAAACTTTTCTATTTTTAACTACAGGTTCTGCCATTTTTTTCATCTCCTCTTGAATTACAGAACAATTCACTTTAGATAGTATACCATTTTCAATTCAATATATCAACGTCTGTAATATTATTGTTAACAATTCATATCGGCAAATTTCATAGAAATATTGATAAATTCTGCTCTTTATGATATATTAATTAGAAATAAATTAATGAGGTAATCAAATGAAGCAAAGCGATATAAAAACACCATATTATTTAATTGATGAAAATTTAATTATAAAAAATTTAGAGATTTTAAAAAGTGTTTCAGACAAAACCGGAGCAAAAATTCTGCTTGCACAAAAAGCGTTTTCAATGTATTCATTGTATCCGCTTATAGGAAAATATCTTGCCGGTACCACAGCAAGTTCTCTGTTTGAAGCTAAACTGGGCCACGAAGAAATGCCGGGCACAGAAACTCATATTTACGCTCCGGCTTACAGCGATGAAGATTTTTCTGAAATAATAAAAATCTGTGACCACATAGTTTTCAACTCATTTTCCCAGTGGAATAAATATAAAAATATTGTGTCAGGAACAGGAATTGAATGCGGTATAAGAATAAATCCTGAATATTCTGAAATTGAAACTGACATATATAATCCATGCTTTAAAGGCTCCAGAATGGGAGTCACTTTAAGAAACTTTGAACACAGCAACCTCGACGGAATAAGCGGACTTCACTTTCACACTATGTGCGAGCAGAATTCTGACGTTTTATGGAGGACCGTTCAAAAAGTAGATGAAAAATTCGGAAAGTATATAAAAAATATGAAATGGATAAACATGGGCGGAGGTCATCATATCACAAGGGAAGATTATGATATAGAACTTCTGTGCAAATCTATAAATTATTTTTCTGACAAATATGGTGTCGCCGTCTATTTGGAACCCGGAGAAGCAGTTGCTCTCAATGCCGGATATTTGACATCAAGCGTTATGGATATAATAAATAATGAAATTGATATCGCAATATTGGATACTTCGGCAGCATGCCATATGCCGGACGTTTTAGAAATGCCTTATCGCCCCAACGTTATTGACGCCGGAAATCCCGGGGAATATCCATACACTTACCGTTTGGCCGGTCCAACCTGTCTGGCCGGTGATATTATCGGCGACTACTCCTTTAAAGAACCTTTAAAACCCGGTGATAAAATCACCTTTTGCGATATGGCTATTTACACCACTGTTAAAAATAACACTTTTAACGGTATAAACCTGCCCAGCATAGTTCTGAGACATCAAAACGGAGATACGGAACTTATCAAAACATTTGGGTATCAGGACTTTAAGTCAAGACTATAAATTTAAGATAGGAAATTGTTATGAAAGAAAATATTCAAGAAAAAATAATTGATTTTTTAATAAACAACGGCGCCGGACAAGTGGGATTCTGCCGCCTAGACAACGATGATTTTGGCACAAACGATTTTAATTTAAAATATGCCATATCATATACAATACCGCTGTCTGACGCAGTAGTGGAGCAGATAAACGATAAACCCACGCATACATATTTCCACCACTACAGGTCAGTAAACACATTGATTGACAATAACTCTTTAAAAACCGGTCTGATACTTCAAAAAGCCGGATATAAGTATGTTCCTGTCCCTGCCTCTCAGTCCGTCAATGGACTTAAAGGAATATTTTCGCATAAATATGCGGCTGTAAAAGCAGGTTTAGGCTATATCGGCAAGAGCGGTCTGTTTATTTCAAATATCAACGGACCCAGAGTTCGGCTCGGAACAATTTTGACCGACTGCGATGAATTTGATTTTAATACAAATATTTTAGAATGCCAACGCGGAAGCTGTACGCTTTGCGTAAAAGCCTGCCCCGCAATGGCTATCACAGGTGAAACGTGGAATCCCGGGGAACCGAGAGAAAAAATCATTGACGCTCTAGCGTGCAGCCAGCATATGAAAAAAGCATACCAAAATATAGGCCGCGGAGTTGTGTGCGGTATATGTATGAGGGTATGCCCTAAAGGATTTTCCAAATCCACAGAATAATATGCTAAGCTCTGAACCTATATCCTGCGCCCCAAACGGTTTCAATGTACTTATTTTCAGAGTTCTTCTCAATTTTGTCTCTTATTCTTTGTATATGAACAGTAACCGTTGAAGCGTCTCCGAATGCTTCCAGACCCCAAACGCGGTCAAAAAGCACCTCTTTGTTAAAAACTATATTTGGATTTTCAAGAAGAAATAAAAGCAAATCATATAAGAAGAAATATTATTGAACAAATTTATGCTGCAAAATCGGGACATCCAGGTGGAGCTTTGTCCTGTACAGATATTTTGACAGCATTATATTTTAATCAAATGAATATTGATGAAAAAAAGCCAAATGCATTGCAAAGAGATAGATTTGTCTTATCAAAAGGACATGCATCACCAGCATTATATGCTACTTTGGCTGAACGTGGTTATTTTTCTAAAAATCAACTAAAAACTTTTAGAAGTATACAAGGCAATTTACAAGGACATCCTGATATGAATAAGGTAAAAGGAGTGGATGCAACAACAGGATCATTAGGTCAAGGATTGTCTATTGCTAATGGTATGGCAATGAATTCTAAAATAAATCATGATGGATATAGAGTGTATTGCTTGTTGGGAGATGGAGAAATAGAAGAAGGCCAGGTATGGGAAGCAGCGATGACAGCCTCTCATTATCAATTAGATAACTTATGTGTAATCGTAGATAATAATAATTTGCAAATTGATGGCAATATAGAAGATGTTGCAGGTTTAACTCATATAGAGGAAAAATTTAAAAGTTTTGGATTTAAGGTACTTACAATAGACGGACATAATTTTAAAGATATATTGGAAGCCTTCCAAATTGCAAGACAAACAAAAGGAAGACCAACGGTAATTGTTGCAAAAACAGTAAAGGGAAAAGGTGTATCTTTTATGGAAAATCAAGCTGGATGGCATGGAAAGGCTCCAAATGAAGAACAATACAAACAAGCAATTATGGAACTATCTAATGCGATTATAAGTAAAAATAGGGCAGAATAAAAGTCTAAAATAATTGTAAGAAAGCTTACAGAAAGGAATAAAAATATGGATATATTAAACAAAATAGCAACACGTCAAAGCTATGGTGAAGAGCTTGCAGTGTTGGGAGAAAAAAATAAAGAAATTATTGTATTAGATGCTGATTTAACAACTGCAACAAAAACAGATTTATTTGCAAAAAAATTTCCTGAACGATTTTTTAATATGGGAATTGCAGAGCAAAATATGTTGTCAACAGCTGCACGGATTAGCAAGTTGTGGAAAAATACTATTTACTAGTACTTTTGCTGTATTTGCAGCAGGGCGTGCTTATGATCAAATTAGAAATAGTATTTGTTATCCCAATTTAAATGTAAAAATATGTGCAACACATGCGGGGATAACAGTAGGAGAAGATGGTGCAACTCACCAAATGATAGAAGATTTATCATTAATGAGAGTATTACCAAACTTAACAGTTATGTGTACTTCTGATGATATACAAACAAGATGGGCAATTCGAGAAATTGCTAATCAAAAAGGTCCGGTTTATTTGAGACTATGTCGATTAGCAACTCCAATTATTTATTCGCAAAATCAAAGCTTTACAATTGGTAAAGGTGTACAAATTGGAGAAGGAATAGATGCCACTGTATTTGCAACAGGAGTTACTGTAAGTGAAGCATTGAAAGCACAAGAAGAATTAGAAAAACAGAATATTCATATAAGAATAGTAGACATACATACTATTAAACCAATTGATGAGGAAATAATTATAAAATGTGCTAAAGAAACTAAAAAATTAATTTCAATAGAAGACCATAATATTATTGGAGGATTAGGAAGTGCTATTGCAGAAGTGTTGACAGAAAAACAACCAGCTAGATTAATAAGAATGGGAATACCAGATACTTTTGGAAAATCCGGGAAGGCAGAAGAATTACTAAAATATTTTCATTTAACAGCAAGTGATATAATACAAAAGATAGTGAATGAATAAAAAAACACTATAAATTTTAATGTGAATTTTATGTGAATTTTAAGCACCTACGAAAATAAAAGAAAAACGATATAAATTGATAAAAAACATCAAAAATATATCGTTTTTTTTGTTTTTAGCTCTTGCAATTAGAAATGATTATTGTTATGATGTAAATGGAAGGTTATAATTTGGATTTAATTATAAGGAGCAATATATGATAGAATTTAAGAATGTTTCTAAAACATATGATACAGGAACAGAAGCTGTACATAATGCTAATTTTAAAATAGAAAAAGGAGATTTCGCATTTTTGGTTGGCGCATCAGGGTCTGGAAAATCTACTTTAATAAAATTAATTTTAAAAGAAGAAGAGCCAACATCGGGAAATATTATTATTAACGGGAAAGATACAACATTTTTAAAACAAAATAGAGTTCCATATTTACGTAGAAGTATGGGTGTTGTTTTTCAAGACTTTAGACTTTTACCTGACAAAACTGTGTACGATAATGTTGCCTTTGCAATGTACATTGTAAGAGCAACTCCAAGGCATATTAGAAGGCAAGTTCCAATGGTATTGTCATTAGTAGGATTAAGCGGAAAGGCAAAAGTATATCCTCATGAATTATCAGGAGGAGAACAACAAAGAGTAGCCTTAGCAAGAGCACTAGTTAATAATCCATCAATGATAATTGCTGATGAACCAACTGGGAATTTAGACCCTGAAACGGCATGGGATATTATGAACTTATTAAATGATATTAATTTAAGAGGAACGACAGTAGTTGTTGCAACACATGCCAAGGATATTGTGGATAAAATGAAAAAGAGAGTTATCCAAATCGACAAAGGAAATATTATTAGAGATAGTAAGGGTGGGTATAGTAGTGAAATATAATGTTATTTTTTATTTAATTAGTGAAGGATTTAGAAATGTATTAAAAAATAAAAAGTCTACTTTGGCTTGTTTAGGAATTATGTGTGCTACTATGGTAATATTTGGAATATTTTTTGCTGTTATTGAAAACATCAATTACATGATTTCACAAGTAGAGGAAGCTCAAGGAATAGAAGTATTTATCCAAAATACAGCAACAGAAGAGCAAATTAAAGAACTTGGTGAAAAAATTAATGCTGTTGAAGGAGTAAATAATATTCGTTATAAAAGCAAAGAAGATGCGTTAACACAAATGAAGGAAAAATTTAAAGACAGACAACATCTATTAGAAGGACTTAATATATTTCCAGCCTCTTATGTTGTAACTCTTTCAGACTTAAATCTGAGCCAAAATGTAAAAGATACAATTGCTGGTTTTGAAAATGTAAAAAACATTACTAGCAGTGATGATACCATAAATAAATTAATTAATATAGCAAATGGTGTTCGAATTGCTAGTGCAATTATATTAATATTACTAGTTTTAATATCTGTATTTATTATAACTAATACTATTAAATTAACAGTACATGCTAGAAGAAAAGAAATATCTATTATGAAATATGTTGGAGCAACCAATGGATTTATTAGATGGCCATTTATTGTAGAGGGTATTACAATAGGCGTTATTGCAGGAATGATATCATTATTAATTATAGGAGGTTTATATAATTTATTAACAGATAAATTATTAGAAACATCTTTCAAAAATATTATTGATGTATCTTTGCTAGGTTTTAATGAAATGTTTAGTTTAATATTAATTGTATATTTAATACTAGGTGTTGGAATTGGTGTTGTTGGAAGTTCAATATCAATGAAAAAGTATTTAGAAGTATAAAAGGAGCGGATAGATGAAAAAGAGCAGAAGAATAACTTATATTGCAATTCCCATAATTTTATTGTTAACTACTATTTCCTTCTGCGCTAACATAACAGAACTAGAAGCGCAAAGAGACGAAATTAATGCACAAAAAGAAGAAGCAAATAATCAGATAGAAGAGGTACAAAACGAATTATCAGAAACACTACAAGAAATACAAGAACTAACAGAAAAGATTGAAAGTTATGAACAAGAAATTTCTCAATTAATTGTAGAAGAAGAAAAACTAAAAGAGGAAGTAGAAAATTTAGAAGCAGAATTGCAAGTATCAGAAAAAAATTATAATCAACAAAAAAAACTATTAGAAGAAAGGCTAATTACACTATACGAGGCAGGAGAAACATCCTATTTAGATGTACTACTTGATTCCAAAAGTATATCTGATTTTATTTCTAATTATTATTTAATATCTGAAATAGCAAAATGCGATACAGAACTATTGGCAGATATGGAGCAAGAAAAAATAAGAATAGAAAACAACAAAAAAGAAGTAGAAGAAAAAAAGGAAACATTAAAAGAAGCAAGAATTAATAAAGAAAAAGCAAATATTGTATTAGAGAATACAAGAGTGTTAAGAAATAACTATTTAAGTCAATTGACAGAGGAAGAAAAACAATTACAAGAAAAAATTAATATATATAATGAAGAACTAAAAAAAGTAGAGTCAGATATATTATTATTAACGTCAACAAACTTAAGTACTGAATATACAGGAGGAATAATGTCTTGGCCAGTACCAGGGTATTCAAGAATCACTTCTAATTTTGAAATGAGAGTGCATCCTATTACAAAAGTGTACAAGCTACATACAGGAATTGACATTGGTGCGCCAGAAGGGGCTAACTTTATTGCAGTAACAGATGGGTTAGTTATTAAGGCTGGATGGAGTGCTGCATATGGAAATATGGTGGTTATTAATCATGGCGGTGGAGTAACAACTTTGTATGCACATGGTAGCAAAATTATGGTTGAAGTAGGACAACTTGTTTCAAGAGGGGATGTTGTGTTAAAAGTAGGATCAACAGGATATTCAACAGGACCACATGCACATTTTGAAGTAAGAATTGATGGGAAATATGTACAACCATTAAACTTTTTAGAAAAAAAATAATTGTAAAATATTTTATTATGTATAAAACGGAGGAAGCAAATGAAAAATAAAATAATATCTTTAACTATTATATTTACTTTACTGTTAATACCAAATTTAAGTATAGCAACTACTAGTAAATCAGAACTAAATAGCGAAATGGATGAAATTAATCAAAAAGAGCAACAGAAAAAAGAAGAACAACAAGAAATTAAAAACGAAAAATCTGAAACACTGTTGGAAGTAGAATCCCTTATAACACAAATTAGCAGTTATGAAACCGAAATTGAAAATTTAAATAGCCAAATTAGTGATTTATCAGCCAAAATAGAAGATACACAAGCAAAATTGACAATAGAAGAGGAAAATTTTAAACAACAAGAAAAAGATATGCAAGAGAGACTAATAGCTGTATATGAAATGGGAGAAACATCAGTTTTAGATATGATTTTAAATTCAAAAGGAATTGTTGATTTAGTTTCTAATTATTATCTTGCTACAGAATTGGCTAACTATGATGCAGAATTACTAGATGAAATTGACAGAAAAAAGAATGAAATACAGGCAATGAAGACTAGCTTGGAAGAAGACAAACAACAAATAGAAACAAACAAAAATAATATAGAAAAAACAAATAAAGCGTTAATAGATGCAAAACAAACAAAAGATAAAAGAGTTGCAGAACTAAATGAAGAAGAAAAAGCAATTCAGGCAGAGTTAGAACAATTTGAGAAAGACAAAAAAGAAATTCAAGCAGAATTAGCAGCTATTGCAGCTAAAGAAGCACAAGAAAACGGAGGAAATTACCCTACTGTTAAGCCAAGTGCTTCTGGATACATAAGACCAATTAATGGATATTCTATTACAACAGGGTTATACTATAGTAATGGAAGTTATCACGGAGCGGTAGATTATAGTGGGGCAGGAATTACAGGAAAACCAATTCTAGCTGTAAAATCTGGAACAGTAGTTACTTCAAAAGCTCTTAAATATCCAAATGGAAATTATAGAAGTTATGGGGAATACATTGTTATAAATCACCATGATGGAACAATGACACTATATGCACATGGTTTGCCGGGTTCTAGAAAAGTGGAAGATGGACAAACAGTAAGTCAAGGACAAATAATTATGAATGTTGGAACGACAGGAAATTCAACTGGACCACACTTACATTTTGAAGTATTAGTTAATGGAAGGAGAGTAGACCCAAGACCATATTTACCATAAGTATGTTAATCAATGAGTATTTGTATACTCATTGATATTTTAAAGAAGAACTACATATAATTGACTTAGGAAGGAATGAAGAAAAAACTATGAATAAAGAAAAAACACAAAAAATCTACAAAATTATTATGCTAATTGCATTAGTAGCTTTTATTACTTTTATTATAACCACAGTCTTTTTATATAACACTAATTTAGGTAATACAAAATATGTTTTAGTATCAAACAATGATAATACAATAGCAGGAGAACTTGCCAGATTTAGGACAATTATAGATGAATATTATTTAGGAGAAGTTGATGAAAATAAATTAAAAGAATCTGCAATAAAAGGGTATGTAGAAGGTTTAGGAGATGAATATAGCGAGTATATTACCAAAGAAGAGTATGAAGAATACGAAATAAACATTATGGGAAACTATGTTGGAATAGGTATTTATATGTCTGCTTATAAAGATAGTGATGAAATTGTGGTACTTTCTACAATAGAAGATTCACCAGCTGAAAGTGCAGGAATTTTAACAGGAGATATAATTTTAAAAGTTGATGGGATAGAATATGATGGAGAACATTTAAATGAAGCAAGTGCAGCTATTAAAGGAGAAGAAGGAACAAAAGTAAAAATAGAAATAAAAAGAAATGAGCAAATAATAGAACTGGAAATAGAAAGAAAAAAAGTAATTGTTAATCCAGTAAAGTCAGAAGTAAAAGAAAATAATATTGGATATATAAAGTTAACAAGTTTTGATGAAGATACAAGCAAAATTTTTAAAGAAAAATATGAAGAATTACAAAAACAAAATATTCAATCCTTAATTATTGATTTAAGAGATAATGGAGGAGGAATTGTGCAAGAAGCATTAACGATTGCAGATTATATGTTAGAAAAAGATTCTAAAATGCTAATTACAGTTAATAAAAAGGAAAATGAAATAATAGAAACAGCCAAAATTGACCCAATTATTACAATACCAGTTGTATTGTTAGTAAATGAAAATTCAGCAAGTGCATCAGAAATACTAGCAGGTGCATTAAAAGACAATAATAGAGCAAAAATTGTGGGAACTAAAACCTATGGAAAAGGTGTTATACAAGAACTCTTAAGATTGAAAGATGGAAGTGCTATAAAATTAACAACAGAAGAATATTATACTCCAAATAGAACTAAAATTAATAAAGTAGGTATTGAACCAGATGAATTAGTGGAAAATAAAAAAGATGAACAAACAGATTTACAATTACAAAAAGCAATTGAAATGGCAAAATAATATACATCTAATAATTTATGTATTTTTGGTTAATAGCATATTTTATAAAATATATAAAATATGCTATTACCCAATACTTTTTAGTTTTAAAAAAATATTTTAAAAGCATGCCAGAAATTTTTTATTGCCATTTATTAAAAGAATAGAAAGTATAAAAAACACATTGACAAAAATGGAGAAAAAGATATAGAATAAAAGTGAGAAAAAGCTAGAAAAAATAGTAAGTACCTTGAAAAATAAATAGGATGTGAATAAAAAGCAAAGGAAAACTGTGTAATATAGCATTTTGCAAAAAACAAAAAGAAAAAGGTAGCATAAAGAGAAAAAAATAAAAAGACAAAATAATAAAAAAACAAAGGAGGAGGAGAAAAGAGAAAAAATGAAAAAAGAAAGAAAAATAAGTAGTCATCCTAT
>OLPF01002936.1_pt1 | contig 10097 bp, 9 predicted proteins | sample 1673121 | NCBI WGS metagenome assembly OLPF01 (sample SAMEA3136756, study PRJEB25190) | human gut metagenome | reverse complement strand
GCTTATCCAGAATGGAGCCAATCCTAAACCTGCTACACAGGCGATGAGGCAGATAACGGCTACTCGTTCATCCCAGGTTGCGTCTGTGAGTTTCAGATGTTCGGGATTCAAAACTTTACCATAAAGAATTTTACCTACTACACGCAGGATATAGACTGCGGTAATGACGATACTTGTTGTTGCCACTAGGGTACATACGCGATGGAATGTATCATCATTTTGGAAAGAACCTACAAAGACCGTCATTTCAGCAACAAAACCACTTAGTCCCGGAAGTCCCAAATTAGCAAGACCAGCAATAACATAACCTACAGCCAGGAAAGGCATAATCTTCATCAAACCTCCCATTAATCGGACATCACGAGTGTGGGTACGTCCGTATATCATACCAATAAGGGCGAAGAACAAAGCGGTCATTAATCCGTGACTCAACATTTGGAGAATAGCACCCGTACAACTGGTGCGTGTCATCATCAGCAGGGCAAAGAGCACCAATCCGCAGTGGGATACGGAGGAATAGGCATTGATATATTTTAAGTCGGTTTGTACCACAGCACTGAATGCACCGTAAACTACAGAAATAGTGGTCAATATCAGGAATACATCTCCCCACATGGCTGCACCTTCAGGCATCAGGTACATAGCAACACGGAAGCATCCGTAACCTCCTAGTTTCATCAATACTCCAGCGTGAAGCATAGAAACAGCAGTCGGTGCAGAAGCATGACCATCGGGACTCCATGTATGGAAAGGGAACAAAGCTCCTAAGACTCCGAACCCCAAGAAGATAAGCGGGAAGAAGATGCGTTGCATTTCATGAGGTATATGCAGTTTGGCGATTTCCAGCAAGTTCATAGTTTCACCGCCTGCACCATAAAAAATACCGAGAATTCCGATCAGTAGAAATGCAGAACCACCCATTAACATTAATGTAAGTTTCATGGCGGCGTATTCTTTACGTCCGCTTCCCCATACACCGATGAGCAGATACATTGGAATTAAGGCTACTTCATAAAACATGAACATGGTGAACAGGTCTGTTGAAACGAAGAATCCGAATACCCCTACACTCAATAGAGTGAACCACATGAAATATTCTTTTGTCAATGGTTGTAACTTCCACGATGCAAAAGTACCGGTGAATACAATAATGGAACTAAGCAGCAACATTGCTACTGATATACCGTCTACTCCTACTGAGTAGCATATATGGAGCGGTGCATACCAAACTGTGCTGGCTGTGAACAGCATCTCTCCTGTAGCACCGGCTTGGCGTAGTTCGATATAATCAATGGTGAGGTAAACGGATAATGCCAATAATATGGAAGATCCGACAACCATCACTCCGCGAACTTGATTGACGCTGCGCGAAGCCCAAAGGCTCGCGAGCATCAACAAGGGAACTATAATGAAAAAACTTAGTATGTTCATCTTTTTAAATTAAAAATTAAAAAATGGCCATGCGGCGGATTTTTTATTATTCATTAAATTAATAGTATCAGCGTCAATATCAATGCACCTGCAAGGAACCAAATACTGTACTGCTGTACGTTTCCACTTTGCATGTCGCGTATTTCATCGGCGGTAGCATGAGTACTCCACGCAGTGAAGTTAAAGAATTGATCGATAACGTGCCGGTCCCACCAGGCTATCGGAGTACTGATGCACCGGAAGATGATTTTCTTGGTTACGAACAACCATATCTCATCCATATAGAAACGGTGGTAAGCTGCTGTGTGCAAACGTGGGAATGTGTGTGCCAGATAGTTGGCTACGGGTTGTCTCTTACCTGCATACATCCATGTAGCTAAAGCGATGGATGCTATAGCAATAATGATACTTGTAGCAGCTATCTGCATATCCAGATGAATGGTATAGGCTTCTCCGTTACTACTGATCAGATTGCCGAAAGGTATGAATCCGGCAATACAGGTGATAGTGGCTAAAAACATCAGCGGGAATGTCATGGTAAGTGGAGCCTCATGCGGAGTATGTGCATCAGGTCCGGATTCGTGGGAGTGTCCTTTCCATTCTCCATTCCAGAAAATACAATAATAAAGGCGGAACATATAAAATGCTGTCATGGCGGCAATGCCTGTCATTATCCATCCCATAACAGGACTGAATTGGAAGCAGGCAGTCAGAATTTCGTCTTTAGAGAAAAAACCTGAGAATGGCCAGATACCCGAGATAGCCAGACAAGCAATCAGGAATGTCCAGTGGGTGACGGGCATGAATTTATGAAGTCCTCCCATGGCGCTCATCTCGTTACTGTGTACGGCATGAATGATACATCCGGCTCCTAAGAACAGCAATGCCTTGAACATGGCATGTGTGAACAGGTGGAACATGGATGCCATGTAGCCTAGTCCTCCTTCATGAGGATTCATGGAAGTACAAACGCCTAATGCAACAATCATAAATCCAATTTGAGATATAGTGGAGAAGGCGAGCACACGTTTGATATCGCTTTGTGCACACGCCACACTAGCGGCGTAGAATGCAGTGAACGCACCGATATAAGCTATCCAGTGCAGCACTTCGGGCGCATATCCTATAAACAACGGGAACATACGGGCTACCAGATATACACCGGCTACTACCATGGTAGCAGCATGGATTAATGCACTGACAGGAGTAGGACCTTCCATAGCATCCGGTAACCAGATGTGCAATGGAAACATCGCACTTTTACCGGCACCACCGATAAACATTAGCCCCAAGGCCAATGGTATCATACTTCCGGCAACTGCAAGTACCTGAAGTTGGGGGGTGAACGAGAATGTTTCGGCATAATAGCCGTAAATCAAGATACCGATCAGAAAGCCTAAATCAGCGAAACGGGTAACAATAAATGCTTTTTTACTGGCAGCAATCGCTTCTTTCTTGGTGTAATAAAAGCCGATAAGTAGATAAGAAGAAACACCTACCAGTTCCCAAAAGACATACATCTGGAAAATATTAGTTGCTACTACGAGCCCCAACATGGACATGGTAAACAGGCTAAGAAATGCGTAGTAACGTTGAAAGCCTTTTTCACCTTTCATATATCCGAATGAATAGATATGTACCATCAGACTGACGGTGGAAATAACGACTAGCATCATAACTGAAATAGGGTCAAGCATGATTCCCATGTCAATATGCAGGTTCGTTGTGAAAGGTAACCATTCAAAATTATAAGGTGTGAGAGTAGGATAGACGCCTTCTGCCGTACGCCCTCCTGCAAAATAATTGAAGGCAGTGAGGTAGGAAAGCAACGTCACCCCTGCCAGTGAAACGGTGCCGATGGTTCCTGCCAATCCGTTCTTCATACGCATACCTGCCAGCCCCAGTATCAGGAAACTGAGGAAAGGTAGGATAAGGATTAGTATTGTATGTTCCATAATTAGTTTTTCATTTCATTTAAGTTCTTCACTTGGATATTGCGTACATTGCGGTAGATATTGATAATGATAGCAATAGCTACTGCTGTTTCAGCCGCACTCACGCCGATAGCGAACAGGGCGAAAAAAAAGCCTTCCAGTTCTTCGGGAAAAAGGTATCGGTTGAATACGGCGAAGTTGATGTCTACCGAATTCAGTATCAGTTCCACACTGATGAGCATGGCCAATAAATTGCGGCGGGTGAAGAAACCATAGATTCCCGCAAACATCATAAAGGTGGAAACCACCAGATAATATTCCATGTGTACCATAAGTTCTATCTTTTTCTAGCGATTAGGATTCCTCCTACGATGCAAGCGAGTAATAACACGCTGATTACTTCGAAAGGAAGGATATATTGATATTTTTCCATGCCCATCAGTGCATGACCGATCGTGCGTACATCCAGTTCACCATGAACAAAATGAGAGGGCAAGAATTCGTTCTTCAGCATGACGAACAGACAGATAGCCAGTCCTGCTATAGTAGAAATAGCTCCGGCCACCATCTTTCCATTTTTTAATCTCTCTGCTTTGTCTCCCTGTGAAGAGGTCAATAAGATACTAAATACATAAAGCACTGTTATACCACCGGCGTAAATCAGTAATTGTACAGCTCCCAAGAATGAGTAGTTGAGTTGGAAGTAAATACCTGCTGTACCAAATAAAACGAACAGCAGATAAGTTGCTGCACGCAAGATACGTGAGGTCGTGACTGCCAATACCGAACAGACAGCGATAAACAACGCCAGTACAATGAATACAATTAGTTGTAGTGTCATAATATCGTTTGTTTTTTATTTTTTGTTCAGGGTGAGAACTAGTTTGCTGCGGTCGAATACAGCATTTTCGAATTCTGTATCGAACCGAATGGCATCGTGTGGACAAGCGTTCACACAAAGCTGACAGAACATACAGGCTCCCAGGCCGTACTCATACTTTACCAATATTTTCTTTTTCTTGCCTGTTTCTTCGTTGGTCACAGATTCGCTGGTAATGGTGATTGTATCATTGGGGCAAGCCATCTGGCAAAGTCCGCAAGCAATACATTTGTTATTACCATTCTCATCAACCGGCATGATAAGCCGTCCTCGGAAACGGGGCGATATTTTTAATGTGGCACGGTTTTCGGGATATTGTTCAGTGACTTTAGGAGTGAAGAACTCTCGTCCTGTCACTTTCATGCCGGTAAGTAATGTACCGATGCCATGAAGCAGCCCTTTTATATAGGAATGTTTTTCTTCTTTCATCAGAAATGTAATTTAAATACAACAATAATTACCATCAACAACAGGTTGCACAAACCTATTGGAACCAAGTACTTCCATTCCAGCGTTAGAATTTGGTCAATACGCAGACGGGGAAATGTCCATTTGATCCACATTAGTAACCATACTACAAAGAATGACTTGCCAAAGAACCAAATAAATCCGGGTATATAATCCATGATGGCATTGAATCCGTCTAGCCCAGGAATATGTAGCGGCATCCATCCTCCCAGGAAGATGGTTGTGGCTACTGCGGCGATGATAAACAAGTTTACAAATTCTGCCACATAGAACAGGCCGAAGTGCATACCGGAATATTCGGTATGATATCCCGCAGTCAGTTCACTTTCTGCTTCAGGCAAGTCAAACGGGCCGCGGTTGACTTCTGCATTTCCGGCTATCAGATAAATGATAAAAGCGATCAATGCAGGTATATGTCCTTTAAAAAGGAACCAGCCGTCAGCTTGGCGTTCTACAATTTCGCTTAGTTGCATGGTATCTGTTAAGATTACAATGGTAAGGATGCTTAATCCTACAGATAATTCATAACTAATCATTTGAGCGCCACTTCGCATGGCTCCGATTAATGAATATTTGTTATTGGAACTCCAACCTGCCAGCAAAATACCTACCACACCGATACTGGATGCTGCCAATAAGAAGAAAATACCTACATTGAAATCAAGGACCTCCATGCCCTTGTTGATGGGTAGGCAACTGAAAGCCATGATAGAGGCGAGGATAACAATGTAAGGTGCCAAATTGTACAGGAACTTGTCAGCATGCCGGATGGTGATAATTTCCTTGATCAACATCTTGAATACATCGGCAAACACCCGTATGGTACCTTGGGGACCTACACGCATTGGCCCCAAGCGGCATTGGAAAGCGGCGCACACTTTACGTTCCATGAAAATCATAATGATAGCAATAACTGCATATGCCAACATGATACATACGCCAATTACTATACATTCTATGAGCACTGCCAGTTCTTCAGGCATAAATGACGTGAGCAGTGAGTGTACCCATTGGGTGACTATACTAAAATCGAACATAATTTAATAATGTGTCAATTTGCTAATTTGCCAATAGGCAAACTTGTAATTATTTAATTTGTTAATTCTCAGTCTGATAAATAGTGCATTCTCCAAATTGTATATTGAAGAATCGGCACATTATTATCGGTCAATATCCGGTACTACATAATCTACCGTTCCACCAATAGCAATTAAGTCGGCAATTTTTGCGTTGCGGCACATAGTTTCCATTGCTGATACTAAAGGCAAACCGGTAGCGCGGAATTTCATGCGGTAAGGAAATTTGTCTCCACGACTTTCCAGATAAACACCGAACTCTCCGCGAGAACCTTCCACTGCGGCATAATAATTCCCTTCGGGCACACGTATAATCGGTTTCATCTTTTCCTGATAGTTCCCTTCAGGAATATTGTCTATCAGTTGCTCAATGATATCCATACTTCCCAGTATTTCTTCCATACGGACCATATAACGTGCAAAGCAGTCACCTTCAGTGTGGACAATCTCTTTAAAATCTACCTTGCCATACATCGCATAGGGATGACGCTTGCGGACATCGCATGCCCAACCGCTGGCGCGTCCTGTACCTCCTGTCGCTCCGAAAGAGATGGCATCTTCCCGTGAAAGAACTCCCACACCTTTCAAACGTTCTTGGGCAATGACATTTCCGGTGAATACTTCATGGTATTCTTTTAGCATCGGACGCAGATAAGCAATGAATTCTTTTACTTTCTGTACAAAGTCCGGAGCGATATCAGCTTGTACCCCTCCAATGGTGTTATAATTCTGTATCAAACGTCCTCCGGTAGTTGCTTCGAAGATATCCAATATCTTCTCACGATCACGGAATCCATAGAAGAATGCGGTCAAGGCACCCATATCCATACAGAGACAGGAGAAGAAAAGCAAGTGAGAATCTATACGTTGCAATTCGTCCATAATGGTACGAATGTATTGTACCCGTTCGCTTACTTCTACGCCCATTGCCTGTTCAATGCACATACAGAGAGCATGGCGGTTTTGGTGCGCACCTAAATAATCCAAACGGTCGGTCAGGGCCAAGGTTTGGGGATAGGTAAGACTTTCGCACATTTTTTCGATACCTCGATGGATGTATCCGCAGTGCACATCCAGTTTTTTGATAATCTCACCTTCCAGTGAAACACGAAAACGAAGTACACCGTGGGTTGCCGGATGTTGAGGACCTATGTTAATGATATATTCGTCCTCATCAAAAATGGTTTCGCGTTTTTCTATTACACTGCCATCATGTTGTACTTCTATATATTGTGTCGTGTCTACAGGTTCCTCATTGGTCATACGGAGTGGGTTGAGGCTTTCATCGTAGTCCTTATGCAATGGATAGCCTACCCAGTCATCACGCAGGAACAAACGGCGCATATCAGGATGTCCTATAAAGCGGATACCATAATAGTCGTACACTTCGCGTTCATTGAATTCAGCACCTTTCCAAATATCACTTACACTAGGAAGTTCCGGCTTTTCTCGGTTGGTTGTGCGAGTGCTGACCACTATATTTTCTCTTGTATTCGTATCTTCCAGATGATAGACTACACCTAGTCCTTCTTCGCCCCAGTCCATTCCGGTAAGGCTGCGTAGAAAATCCATATGTTTACCCTGCCGCAATTTCAGCATTTCTTCATGTAGCTTTTCGGCAGGTATTTCTATTCTTTCACTCATGCTTGTTCGGGATTTTGTGGTTCATTTTCTTTGCGGTTCACTCCGCCGAAGAATTTTTCCAGTTTTACTTTACGTTGCAATTGTATCATGCCGTACAACAAGGCTTCAGGTCGGGGCGGACATCCGGGAATATATACGTCAACGGGAAGAATTTTGTCTACTCCGTTCAATACGTGATATGATTTTTTAAAAGGACCGCCGCTAATGGCGCATCCGCCTACTGCAATGACGTATTTAGGATCCGCCATCTGGTCATACAAACGTTTTAGTACCGGAGCCATCTTGTGTGTGATAGTTCCTGCTACCATGATCATATCTGCCTGGCGCGGACTGGCACGGGCTACTTCAAACCCGAAGCGGGCGAAATCATACCGGGCAGCACCCACTGCCATAAACTCGATTCCACAACAACTGGTTGCAAATGTAAGCGGCCACAACGAATTGCTGCGTCCCCAGTTGATAAGGTCATCCAAACAGCCCACCAGTACTTTGGTACCGCCTTCATTGAGCTGCTTGACCATGTTTTCCAAATACTCATTGTCTTTGAAGTCTTCATAAGGAATAGACTTTATGGTTGGTTTCTTTACTTCCATTCCAACGCTCCTTTCTTCCAGGCATATGCCAGACCTAAAACTAATATAACTAAAAAGAAAAGGATGCTAAACAGACCGTACACTCCTAGGTCTTGTACCACTACAGCCCAAGGAAATAAAAATACTGTTTCCACATCGAACATCAGGAAGAGGATAGCAAATAGATAATAACCTACTTTGAATTGCATCCACGACCGTCCCCGCGTAGGAATACCACATTCGTAAGCTTCTCCCTTTTGTGAGTTGTATGAACGGGGAGAAATGGCACGGGCAATTCCCAATGCTACGGCAACTAATGCGATTGCCGTCAGGATAACGACAACTAATAATGTAAAATACATATCTAAACTTTTTTTGATTAGACAAACGGATAGAAAAATTTTCCTTATAAGACGTTTGTTATAAGGATTTCTACTCAGCAAAATGCTGAAAAAAGATTAAAAATTAAATGATGATCCGCCGGAGTGCATAGATATAATAATCTACTGCATCAGTGTAAAGCGAATGAAAAGTGTGGCAAACTATATGGTTTGTTTGTAGCTCCTGCTTTTTTAGTTCGTTCAATGCTGCTAAAATGCGGACTATACATTTGAACTTTGATGTGGAAGGGTTGTCAAGTGATATGGCTATTTGTGGCATATCTGCAAAATTATTGGTAAACAGGAAGTCCACTGTTCTTTTGCAGGGGTCTTGTTGTTGCTGGTAACAAGAGGTCTGTGGGGGTAAATCTGTTGTCTCAACCGTATGATAATCCTGACCTACTGTTATCGTAAACAGTAGAAATAATAGGATATATACAATGTATCTCAACATATTATTCATCTTGTTACCCTTTAAATGAGGGTGCAAAGATAGCCAATATTTGAAGTTTCATTGAGATTTTTTGAATTATTTATGTATAAAAATGGTTATAGGACGTAAATGTCAATGCTTTTTCCAAAAACTCGGCATGAAGAGCAGAAGTACGGTAAATAATTCCAAACGCCCTATCAGCATCAATATTGCACTTATCCATTTTGCTGCATCCGGCAACCCGCTCCATGAATAGGAAGGGCCGCATTTTCCAATACCTGGTCCTACATTGCCCAAACTGGAAATGACTACGCTATAAGCTTCTTCAAACCCTACTCCAAACAGCATAAGAACCAGCCATCCAATAAAAATAATAGCCATATATAGAAAAATGAATGCAAGTACTGCTGACTTGGTTGTTGATGAAATAACTTGGCGGTTGATACGTACAGGAAGTATAGCATTGGGATGAATGATATGTTTGAATTCATTTTTAGAAACACGGCTCATAATGGCTATGCGTATACATTTTATTCCTCCTGTGGTGGATCCGGCACAAGCTCCAAACAGCATGATGATGCACATTAATGTCCAAAGTACAGGTACCCAGGTCATATAATCTGCAGAAATGAATCCGGTAGTGGTTTGTAAGGAAACAACCTGAAATATGGCTTTACGGAAAGATTCTTCAATACTGAACGGACTGGTGAAAATAAGAGTGACGGTAGTGAAAAGGGTAAAAAATCCCACAGTTCCCAAATACCAGTGGAGTTCTGTATTTTGGAATAAGCGTTTGAAATTTCCTTTTAAGAACAGTAGATATAGTAAGGTGAAATTGATACCTGCCAAAAACATGAATAGCGTAATTATATATTCTATGTAAGGAGAGTTGAAGGCGGCAATGCTATTTTGTTTGGTTGAATATCCTCCTGTGGCGGTAGTAGTCAGAGAATGACATACACTGTCGAAAAAGTTCATGCCTCCAGCAACCAGCAGGATAATCTCTGTAATGGTCAGCCCCAAATAGATAGTCCAAATCCATTTGGCCGTAACTCCAATACGCGGATGTACTTTATCATGGGTGGGACCGGTGGCTTCCGCTGCAAATAATTGTACACTGCCTACTCCGAAAATCGGTAATACGGCAATAGTAAAAAAGACAATTCCTAATCCTCCGATCCATTGTGTCATACTTCGCCAGAACAAAAGCCCGTGTGGCAATGACTCTATATTGTTCAAAATACTTGCTCCCGTAGTGGTGAACCCCGACATGGTTTCA
>OLPF01002933.1_pt1 | contig 10115 bp, 8 predicted proteins | sample 1673121 | NCBI WGS metagenome assembly OLPF01 (sample SAMEA3136756, study PRJEB25190) | human gut metagenome | reverse complement strand
ATCCTGCCGTCGCCGACTTCAACACCGTGCAGGAGCGCCTGGCCGCCGACGGCGAGCGCCTGTCCATGCAGGTTCTCATCCAGCGCGAGGACGTCTTCCAAGCGATGTACGAGATTTAGCCGATATTTTGGTTCGTCTCGGTCGCTTAGCGGACTCGACTGGGGACGCGAGCGTGAAGGTGCTTGTTGCCCCAATAAGCACCTCAAGAGCGACGGAAAGGGTACTTTGGGCGCTTGACCCGTGCGATAGAATGGGTGCTTAGTGAAGCAAGACCAGTGAAAGGAGGAGCTTTATGGCGCATGTTGTTGACGTAGCAGCGTACATTCTGGAAGATCTTGGGAGCGTTTCCACCATGAAGCTCCAGAAGCTGGCGTTCTACAGCCAGGCATATTACCTGGCAGAGCATGGCGCAACTCTTTTTCCGGAAGCGTTCGAGGCTTGGGCTAACGGACCTGTTGCTCCCGATTTGTTCAGGCGGCATAGAGGTGAGTTCGTTATTGCGCGTGGCTTTTTTGGGCCCGTGAGTGAGGGTGCTTTCTCGAAGGACGAGCAAGAGGCCGTGGATTTCGTTGTAAGTCGCTTGCGAGACTGGACGGGTGCTCAGCTCAGCGAGCTCACTCATAGTGAGGCTCCGTGGCGAAGTGCGCGCGAGGGACTGGCTCCGAATGAACGGTCGCACAGGCCTATCGCCGTCGACTGCATGAAGTCCTATTACGGGACGAGGCCGGCTGGTAATCCGGTGTTTGCATGAGCGCAGGCTGGATCTCGAAAACCAAGGTTGGAAAGGCGGGGGAGGCATTGACCTCCCCGCTTTCTTCTTCTGAGGATCGCGCGGCTGCACTTGCGGTTGTCAACTACTGGCGCGAGATTCACGCCGAGGTTCTTCAACGCGCTCTCGAGGATATCGAAGGATTGATCGCCGTCGATTCCGAAGTGCTTGTTGCAGGGCGCATCAAAAAACTGTCGACGATTGTTGATAAGCTCGGAAGAGCGGATGCTCCTTTCGACCTTCAAACAATGTACGACATTGCAGGGTGCCGGCTAGTGGTGCCCGATCTCGAGGCGCTCGAGCGCGTGTATAGCGAAATAGCTGATCTCCCTGCATTTGATGCTCCGAAGACAGGGCGCCACGACTATATTGCGCATCCTCGCCCGAGCGGCTACCGCGGAAGGCATGCCATCTTGCATTATTGCGATCTGGTATGCAATCACAAGCTGTTCGTCGAGGTTCAGTTGCGCACGGTGCTTCAGCATGCCTGGGCAACGTCAGTGGAGATGCACGATGTGGCTGTGAAAAGTCGCTTGAAATTCAACGAGATCGATAATCCCGCTGGAAGGTTTTTCAAAAAAGCGGCCCTGCTTGTTGCTCAATTGGAAGAGCGGGGAGAAATAAATGCGGGTGCTATACGAGATCTCGCTGATGGACGGCCCGAGCTACCGTGCGCCATTGAAGCGGTAAAAACGCTTAAGGCCGCCAACGATGCCGTCTACTTTCTCCCTGACGACGCGAACGAGGACGTGGCCGATTACTACCTTGTTGATCTTATCGCGGATGAGCAGACGCTTGAGCTCACACCGCTCGACTCCATAGCGGCTCTATCGCGGTACTTCGAAGAGGAGGGCGCCGACCGCGATGGTGAGCGCGATCTCGTGCTCACGAAAGGCTCTTCCAAGGAGAAGCTTGCAAAGCTGTACCCAAATTACTTCGGTGACATTTCTGACTTTGTTAAGCTCATCGAGAAGAACCTGGACGCGTTCGCTTAAAGCTCATCAGACGGCTCAGACTAGCTGAGCGTCATCGCGATAGTACGGCGTAGTCTACTTCGGGCGGGGGCTTCGCCCCAGGTGCACATTTGGGCGAGCGCTTTTACGGCTCCTTGAGCCGCCTCAGCAGCTCTTGCTGATTGTGCACGTTCATCTTGCGATGGATTCGGGAGATGTGAGTACGCGCGGTGTTAAGGGAGATCACTTCGGACTCGGCGATGGCCGCCGCGTTCTGCCCTTGGGCGACGAACAACAGAATCTCACCCTCGCGTTTGGTGAGGCCGAACTTCTCGACGGCTTTCGCGCAGCGCTCGGTGGTGGCCTTGTCCTCGAAGCGCTTGGGCGTCAGCTTCTTCTCGAGACCCCACACGAGTTCGACCCGGCGATCGTCCCCAACCCAGAATGTGCCGGCAACGAGCAGCAGAAACGCGAGAATGGATAGCGTGCCGTAGGACTCGGTGTTCAGCGGCACGCTTACTTTCAGAACGTCTCCGATAATGACGCCGATGACGATGAAGGGCACGGCGATGAGCGTGGCTGTGGCAGCCGCGTGCAAATAGCTGCAATGCACCTTCCGCATGACCACGATGGTGGCGAGCAGGTAAAAAGCGAGGTAAGCATCCATGGCGCATTGAGCGAATCCGATGGATATGAATGTGAGCCCGCTATTGGCGAGCGAGAGAAGCAAGAAGCTCAGCATCGTGAGGGGGAAGATCGTTGTGCGCACGCGGGGCCAGAGCTTGGCTGCGTGGTCATCTCGGGCAAAGGCAACGCAGAAGATGCCACCCGCGACGACGGATCCGATATAGCAGGGGAGGAGCTTGTCGTGGCCCAAGGGAATAATGCCACTCGCCATGGCATGGGTCATGCCGAAAATGAGCCAGTAAGCTGCACAGTGTAAGAGGAGTTGGGGCGGAAGGCGCCTAGGGGCGCTCTTATCGGTCTCGGCAGAGGCAAAGGGAGAGGCTTCGGGGCCATTTTGGGCCGAAACGGGGCGTTTCCAAAGAACTCGCCAGCTGCAGACGATGCACAATGCCAGAAGGAGGAAGCGCACGGCAATGCGCAGAGGCATGAGGGGGAATAGGGCCATCACAGCCCATGCGGCCGCTTCCAGAACGCCGTAAGTCGCTATAGCTACCGCAATGGCTACGGCGATATGGGGGACGGGACGTGTGCAAAGCCAGCGCATGAGGAAGAACAGCTGCGAGAAGAAGGCGGTGCCGATGAAAAGCTGGCCGCCTATGACGCCAGCGGGCCAGTCGGCCATAACGGCGATGAAGAGCCACGTACCAGTGAGCGCTTGGGCAATGGCGAGGGCGATGAGCCAGGGACGCTCGCGCCGTCGCCAGCTCGCCCGGGCTCCGACGATGAGGGCGAAGGCGCCGAGGGCGCCGCCGTAGCAAGCCAAGCAGCTCTCAACTTGGTTGAGATAGTTCGACAGGAAAAGAAATCCGTCGTCGTGGTAGAGGTTCCACCAAGCGAACAGCGCACCAATAGCCAAGATGCACAAGCAGAGCGGGCGATGCTCGGCCGCGCGGACGCCCCCTGTCTTCTCGTTCTCCATGACTTCCTCCGTAGGCTCCTCCCTCTGTGCTCTCGATTATAGCGAAGGGCGTCCGAGAAGGAGCCTTCCCGACTAGTGAAAAGCGGCTTGAACGGGGAAATACTCAACATTTGAGTACGTTGTCGTTGGGGTCGTCGGTACTTTGCTGCATGGATGATGACGCCGAAAACTGGCTTCTCGGGGATAGTGAACCGCGAAGGAGCGGAACGGCAAAGGGCCTTCCGCAGAAAGAGGAGAGGAGGACTCATGAGGTTCCCTACGAGTAAGAGAGGCGAGGGCAGACGTGCGCACTCGCGGCGCAAGTTCGCGCTCGGCGCCGCGGTATGCCTGCTCGCTCTGGCGGCCTGTCTGGCGGCCTGCGCGCCGTCCACGGCGCCCCAGCCAACGGACACGAATGCGGCCATGGCCGAGACGGGCGAGTCGGACGGCGGGGACGCCGATGCCTCGACTACCGGTTCGTTCTCGACGGCAGCGGACTTCACGGACGTGTCCACGGGCATGTTCCCGGACATTCAGCGCAATGCGGAGTTCCAAAACGCGGGCAACCGCGGATGCGCCGCGTGTCACGACGATCTGTTCACGCTGGACAAAAACAACGGTTCCTTCGTGCACATCACCAACCAGGTGGGTATGAAGAAGGGCTCCTACAACGGCGACTGTGTGGTGTGCCACTACCAGAAAATGGGCACGGCGGGCAACATCATGTCTGAGAACCTGCACGTGCGCCACTACAGCAGCCCCGAGTTTGTGAATGCCAACGGCAACTGCTGGAGCTGTCACGTGACCGACACTGACGAGGGCGGCAATATCATCATGAAGCTGTTCGAGGACGTCAAGTACGACATGCGCTTCGGCGGCTATCCCAACGAAGATGAGACCGATATCCATTGGCTCGAGCGCCACGGTTGGGACGAGGGTACCTTTAGCGGGGTTGTTCGCGAGGCCGACCCCAAGCTCGACGTGCAGGTGGATCAGGCGACGAGTGCCGAGGAAGACGAGTTCAACATCCTGAACTTCGAGCGCATCGAAGGTGAGGATGCCTATGACCAGATCGAGAAGTCCGTGAACGACGACAGCTACCGCTTTACCGTTGAAGGCGTCGGCAAGCCCGGCGAGTACACGCTGGACGACCTGAAGGCCATGCCCCAGACGGAGTTCACGGCGGCCCAGTACTGCTACGTGGCCGGCTACAACACTGCCATGTTCGACAACATGCCCATGAAGGGCGTGAAGCTGTCCGACTTCATCGAGGCCGTAGGCGGCGTCGAGGCGGGTACGAACACCGTTACGCCTGTCGCCGTTGATGGGTGGACGGCCATCTACCCCGATGGTGCCACCGACCTGCAGTCTTACATCGACAACGATGCTGTGATCGTGCTCGAGCGCTACGGTCATGACCTCAACATCGCCCAGGGCGGCCCGGTGGAGATCTTCGTTCCCGGCACCGGTGGCACGGCCACGGTGAAGAACCTGGTGGGCATCAAGTTCAGCAAGACCGACAACCCGCCGGTGTACAGCGACATCGCCGTGCCCTCCATCGAGGCCGGCGCTCTCATCAACATGAACACCTCCTGGTTCGACAACGACGGCGTGCAGGCCAAGGTGGGCGAGCCCGTGACCCTGGAGGGCGCTTCCTGGGGTTGGACCTTCGGCGATGCCTGCAACTACGAAGTGGACAAAATCCTCTTCTCCCTGGATTACGGCCAGAACTGGACTGAAGTCGACTCTCCGGACAGCTTCGATCCCTATCAGTGGACCCACTTCACCATGACGTGGACGCCCGAGAAGGCCGGCACCTACATCGCCAAGGCGAAGGCCGTCAGCAAGAACGGCGTTGAGCGGGGCAAGGACGCCAGCATCATCATCCAAGTGAGCGAGTAGGAAAGGAGCGCATCGTGACTACTTCAGCGAAGGCTATTGGCGCGGCGGCGAGCAGCTTGATCCTGCTGGGCTCTGCGGCGCTGGCGGCGGCCCCGGCCGTCATGGACATCACGGCCGATGCGTCGCCCGCGGCGGCGACCCAGCAGGCGACGGAAGCGAGTGCTGCCGCCGAGGCGACTGGCGTTCAGCGCGTCGAAGGCCAGTTCAGCTACGACCAAGGCGTGGTGACTTCCAACGAGACTATCGCCTCGGTGTTCGCCAAAGCGGCAGCTACTTTGTGCCAGACCACAGCCGACGGCTACGGCGTGTACACGGCCCAGGCCATCAAAGTGTCGGTCGCGGGTTTGCCGACCATGGAGGCCACAGTGGCCGAGATGGCCGAGGAGGAGGGCGCCGATTCCTATGTGCTCGGCTGCTCCTGCGCCTCGAACGCCCCCGGCGGCGGCGCCATCGCCAATGCCGAGGTGTCGGGCGTGTCCTTGGCCTCGCTTATGACCATGGCCGCCGCCTAAAGCAAGGAAGGCGAAGCTCGTCTTCTGTGGGTGCGGCCTCGCGCCTCCCCTCCCAGCAAGGTCGCACCCGCGATTTAGAAAGCCTCTCCCTTGCGCCCCGAATCTTGGTCTATCTTGTCCAAGATTCGGGGCGCGATTCACGTCGGGGGCTCGGCATTCCCTGGCGCAGCAGTTGCTCCGCGAATTGCGATGCGGTGATTTCTGGCTGGCTAGCTCATTTGCGAAGGACAATGGCGTTGGTAGGGCTCGATGCCATGTCTAAAGGAGTCGCGATGATCAGGCAAAAAGATCAATTATCTCCTGGCGAGAATGAACGCCAAGTTTCGCGTAGATATGCTTAGTGTGGGTTTGGACGGTTGCCGCAGAAATGTAAAGAAGCTCTCCTATGCGGGCTGCACTGTGCCCCTGCGAAAGAAGAAGGAGGATGTCCTGCTCCCTAGAAGTGAGACCATGCCGTGCTGCGATATCTAAAGCGCGTTCCTTCCGCGGGTCAGCCTCGCTGAGAGCGGCGGTTTCGACGAAGGGGTTGGAATTGACGAGGGTCTTGAGTGCGTTGCTCGAGCCAAAGGCAGCAAGAAGCAGAGACAGGGCCAACAACGTGACAATAACGAGAAGAGCGGTAAGGACTCCCTGGTCGAGAGTTGACAGATGAATGAGGGGCAGCGCGTCTGCGGTAAATTCGAAATGCTTGGTGGCTATATCGATGCACTGGGGCACGAAGAACATGAGGCCGAAAATAAGGGCAGGGTTGACTGAGGACTCGTAGCAAAAGAGCAGGAGCGAGAAGTAGAGCAGCATGAAGGAGAGTGACCACAGAGTACTGGTGGTGTTGATGGCGGCAGAAGCGGTAAAGGCGTCGCTTGAGTTGCTTAAGAGGAGTCCGAGACACGTTCCTCCTATCACACCGAAGAGCGCAAACCAGAGATGTTGGGCGGTTATGGCTTTTACAACATTGCAGGAGCGCACGGCGGCAAGAATGGCGGCGCAAAGGGAAATCACGAGAAGAGTCGCTTCGCGGGTGTCGTTGGAAAAGCTCATCTCTGCGAACGAGGGTATGCCGATGAGCAGAATATGGGAGAGCGGCATCGTCAGCATCAGAACGATAGATGCGATGAGGAAGCGCCTCTCGCTTCGACTTATCTCGAAGCTGCTGATGGCAAGGACTTCAATGGTGCTGGCATGAGCCGAAAGCGCCCACAGCGCTAGCGAGGTGGGGCAGGAGAACAGAATCTGCAAAGTGCCAAGCAGCGAGTTTCCCACAAGCGCTGTCGCCGCCCGTGCAAGGAAAACGGCAGAGAAGAAGGAGAAAACCGCCCAACCGAAGCTTGTCTGGTAGGCATAGCGAATGAGCTCGACCGACCACAGGTAAAGGGAAAGAATGCTGGAAGCACCCATCACTATGCAAAAGGCCTCGGCAAAAAGAGCTGGGGGCGCAAGAGCGGCTTCGTTGCAATAGACCAACACGCCTCCTCCGATAAGCCCCATCGCTGTTGCGGCGAGGGCCACCTTGAGCCACTGCCGATTGCGAGAAAGGACGCTCTTGCCTTTCAGGAGGATTGCCGCAGTCGAAATCGCCATGCCCACGCATATATAAAGGAGCTCGTCCGTTGTTTGAACCAGATCGAACGATGCAAGAGGGTGAAGGAAGAACGATCGTTGGAATATCGACCAAATGCTGGCAAAGCCGATGATGTGCACGACGAGCATCAGGGCCTTTGTTGCCTCGGTGGAAGAGGCAGGCTCTGATTCTCGGTGCGCTGATATGTTGGGTGGCGTGTTCTCCATAGCTTCGCTCTGCCTATTTTAGAGAAATATGCGGCGAGTTCCTAGCATGTGCGCAGGGCCGCCTTTCTGAGAAATGCCAGTTCCAAGGCGTGGGGAGAGAAAATACCCAATGAATGGGTAGAAAAAAACGACGCGTTCCCCCGTGGGATGGGATGTCATTTGACGCCTCTTGGGCGAGACTTCCCCTCGCCGCCGGACTCGCGATCATTGACGGGACGGCATGAGGTAAGAAGCCAAAAGGAGGAATCATATGCACATGGAAACAGGGACAACGCGCCGCAGCTTCTTGGTCGGAACGGGCGTGGCGCTCGGCACTGCCGTTGGCGCGGTGGCGCTGGGAGGCTGCTCGTCCAAGGATGCGTCTTCGGGCGATCAGGATCTTGCATCAACCGGCGTAGACTTTGACGAGGAATATGATGTGGTCGTCGTCGGAAGCGGTCTTGCCGGCCTGGCCACCGCAGTCACGGTGGGCACTGAGGGCGACGGCGCCACATGCCTTCTCTTGGAAAAGAGCGACAGTCCGCTCGGCGGCGGCAATAGCGCTTTCTCGGGCGGCATGATAATGACGACCGACAACTACGATGATTGCTTGGAGTACGTCAAGGCCCTTCGCGGCGAGAACGAGACGGTTTCGGACGCGATTTGCGAGGCCTATGTGCGCGAGGCGATGGAGCATGCGAATTGGCTCCGCTCCCTGGGGGCGCCAGATGACTTCTATGTATCCTACGAAGACCCCGATGGGTTCTGCCAGGGCGTCTACAAATATGATGCAGAATACACTGAGCTGGATCCCAACGCTTCGGTGCATGGGATTCGCTTCAATCCTGATAATCCCGACGGATTGACTCACGTCATCAAGTTCCTCAGCGCCAAGGCAGACGAGCTGGCGGATGTCATCACTCGGAAGACCAAGGCGCCGGCTGTTCGGCTTATCCAGGATCCCGTTTCGTGCGCTATCGAGGGCGTGACCTATCTTGACGGGAACAAGGAAGTGAACGTCAGGGCGAACAAGGGCGTCGTCATGTGCTGCGGGGGCTTCGAGAACAACCCCGAGATGATGGCAAACTATTTCAAGGCCTACGGCTGTCACCCCGCAGCGGCGGTGCACAACACCGGCGACGGCATTGTCATGTGCGAGAAGGTCGGTGCATCAATGTGGCACATGCACGGCATCGCCGGATTCTGGCCCCACGTCGTGTCACTCGATGGAACGGGCTTCACCTCGAACCTGGAGATGATCGATTCCGGCTACGGTATCTTGGTTGGAACGAACGGCCGGCGATTCACTCCCGAGTGCCCGGCGGTTTCCTACGGCAACAACACGCGCGTGGCGTTGGATCTCAAGCTCACCAACGGCAATCGGCATGGCGACTACCAGAGCGGCGGCGAGTGGATGACGCGCCATCTGCCGGCCGTTTCCTGGGGCATCTTCGATGCTGCGGGCTTCGAGAAGGCAACCACGTACTTCCCCTTCGACGATCCGGTGGCTGAGGGCTTCGCTTACAGCGCCGACACAATCGAGGGCCTTGCGGCTCAGATCGACGTGCCGGTTGAAGAGCTCACACGAACGGTTGCAACGTGGAATGCCATGTTGCAAAACGGCGGAGATACGCAGTTCTACCGTGCGGATGACGGGGTTGCGCCTATTGTTGAGCCGCCGTTCTATGCGGCGCGCCAGTGCCCGTGGTTCCTCAATACCGATGGCGGTCCCGAGCGTAACGAGTTCGGGCAGATCCTCGATCATGACAAGAATCCCATCCCGAATCTTTACAGCGCTGGCGAGTTCGGCTCTATCTGGTCAGACATGTATAACGGCGGCGGAAACTGCGGTGAATGCCTTGCATTCGGCCGTATTAGCGCCAGAAACTGCCTGGGTATCGCTTAGGCGGCCCTGAGGCGGAACTGAGGCCTGCGCCCTTCTTCGCTGCTGCGCCCTTTGCCGCAGCACGCATGAGCCATATCGAGTCGGTCGTTCCCTCCCTGGCCTTCTCGGTATGGCTTCATTGCCTTGTAGCTCTTCCGAGGATAGCCATCGGGGCGAAGGGCCGTGTGGGCCATTGACGTTTCCTCCGGTGCTATGCTGAGCCAAAACGCATAGGGGAAAGGGAGAGCTGTGGATTAGGATACCTCGCAGGCGAGCTCGCGGGACGTTCAGCCTGAGGCCACCGACGGCATAGTGGTCTCCTTTCCGCCCGACTTCCTCATTGAGCGCAGGGCCATCATCGCCGACAAGATCAATGGCGAGAACACCATCGGCGTCGAGTTCTCCCTCGACGGCGGCACCAGCTGGACGCGTCACGACACCGCCGGCACCGACAGTGTGCGCTGAGTGTGGTGGACCCTCGAACGGACGCCCGAGGAGGAGGCGTGTTCCAGATGATGGCGCGCTCCGTGAACGAGGGCGGCAAGGTGAGTCCCATCGCCGCCATTCGCAACTTCCAAGTGCTGGAGTAAGGTGCCTGTTGCCATGCGCGCCCCCGCAGCCCCATGGTAGAATTTCGCTAAGGTATTGCGATGGCCGCGCGGCCGGTGAGCGAGATGGATTCATGACGCGAATTTACACATGCAACGTTCCCATTGAGGCGGATCTGGTGGATGCGTTCTGCTGG
>OLPF01002930.1_pt1 | contig 10119 bp, 9 predicted proteins | sample 1673121 | NCBI WGS metagenome assembly OLPF01 (sample SAMEA3136756, study PRJEB25190) | human gut metagenome | reverse complement strand
TTTTAAAATGTAGTCAGAGTTTGTGTAATCAAAATATTTACATTGAAGGTTATAGAAAATAAATCACTTTGCATCACACACGCCTTACCGGTGTGTTCATGGTTACATATATACCGGTGTTTAGCAAAAAGCGCTGTATCTAGGATAATAATCATAAAATAGAAATTATATAAAAAAGTGATATAGCAAACATCGGAGTGCATATGAAATCTGCCGCATAAGGCGCGCAGTTACGCAAAAGTTTATTATAAAAAGGTTTATAATGAACTTTTCTAAGTGTATTCGTGCTTTAATATTCGCGTTTAAAATAATATGGTATTTAACTTAATAAGGTATGTAAACAGATACTTCACAACTAAGAAATTATTAACATTGATGTATAATCAAAAAGAGACAATATGAATCAGACAAACTATCCCATGTTTGATAAACTGCGTTTTTTATATAATTTACTTATAATTTATATGACCTTAATTTTTCTGTCTAGTTTTTTGTTGAAATTTCAGTTCTGCACTTGTTTCAGTTATATATTCTTATTTACTTTACCTTTAATTTTTTATAAAAAAAGTAGATAAAAAAGTGCTTGACAAACCGCTCTTATGTGTTATAATAGAATGGTTCGTGTAATGAATGGTGTAATAGGATATATTTACCGTTTACATTTATTTTTGAGGTTTGTTATGGAAAATTTGAAACATAGAAATAAGGTTATTGGTGTCAAGCAAGTGAAAAATGCTTTGAAAAGCGGACGTGCTGACATGGTTTATGTTGCAGATGACGCTGATACCTCTGTGACACAATCAATATTTGAAATGTGTCGTGAAAACGGTATAGAACCTATTATTGTCGAAACACGAAAAGAGCTCGGAAGAGCCTGCGGCATTGATGTTTTTACAGCTGCTGCCGCAACATTAAAAAGTTAAAACCGCCTTAGGCGTTTTTATAAATTTATTATATTATGTATGGAGGTGAACATATTGCCAACGTTTAACCAATTAGTTAGAAAGGGCAGAGCTACAATAGAAAAGAAGTCAACAGCTCCGGCGCTATTGAAAGGTGTTAATACAATCAAAAAGCGTCCTACAGACCAGGCTTCTCCTCAGAAGAGAGGAGTATGTACTTCTGTTAGAACTATGACTCCTAAAAAGCCTAACTCAGCCCTGCGTAAGGTTGCCAGAGTACGTCTCACAAACGGAATCGAGGTTTCTGCTTATATTCCGGGTATCGGACACAATTTGCAGGAGCATAGTGTTGTTATGATTCGCGGAGGACGTATAAAGGACCTTCCTGGTGTACGTTACCACATTATCCGCGGTACTCTTGATACATCAGGTGTGGACGCACGTAGACAGTCAAGGTCTAAGTATGGTGCAAAGAGACCTAAATAGTCTCGCTAATTGAAAAATGTGTGCATATGTTTATATATAAAATTTGATTATATATGACCTATGTGCGCGACAGTGTTAAAAAACATTGAGTACCTTATGGTGAATAAACCTAGCGAAGGAGGGGAAGAAAGTGCCAAGAAGAGGTCATATAGCTCGTCGTGATGTATTGCCTGATCCTATGTATAACAGCAAGACTGTTACACGTCTCGTAAATAACATCATGCTCGACGGAAAAAAAGGTGTTGCTCAGAGAATAGTTTATGATGCATTTGATATCATAAAGGAAAAGACAGGAAAGGATCCTGTTGAAGTATTTGAAGAAGCAATGAACAGCGTAATGCCGGTTCTGGAGGTTAAGGCTCGCCGTGTCGGCGGTGCTAACTATCAGGTTCCGATTGAGGTTAGACCGGAAAGACGTCAAACTCTCGGACTTAGATGGATTACTCAGTTCTCAAGACAGCGTTCTGAAAGAACGATGGCTGAAAGACTTGCAAATGAGTTGATTGACGCTACAAACAGCACCGGTGGTGCATATAAGAAGAAAGAAGATACACACAGAATGGCAGAAGCGAATAAGGCATTCGCTAATTTCCGTTGGTAATTTTTACTTTAAAAATTCACTCATCTTAGTCTTTTCGGAACCCTAGCGTACCGAATGTACGCGTCGGCTTCCTGCAAAGACAAATCTGAGCAAATTTTCTTGTAAATAAAAATGATAATATAGGAAACTATATAATGGAAATTGTTTTGCCGGCGGTGCTGCCGGTGTGTAATACTTGATATGCTGCAGGATTTGCCTGCGTGTAATACGACATTAGTCGGGAAGGAGAAAATTATGGGTAGAGCGTTTTCATTAGAGAAAACCAGAAATATAGGTATCATGGCTCATATTGATGCCGGTAAGACTACCACCACAGAACGTATTTTGTTCTATACTGGACGTGTGCACAAGATTGGTGAAACCCATGAAGGTGCTGCTACCATGGACTGGATGGAGCAGGAGCAGGAACGTGGTATTACCATTACTTCTGCTGCTACTACAGCACAGTGGAAAGACCACAGAATTAACATAATTGATACACCTGGACACGTTGATTTCACAGTTGAGGTTGAGCGTTCTCTGCGTGTACTTGATGGAAGTGTTACTGTTCTTTGTGCTAAGGGCGGCGTTGAGCCTCAGTCAGAAACCGTTTGGAGACAGGCTGATAAGTATCAGGTTCCAAGAATGGTATATGTTAATAAGATGGATATCATGGGCGCTGATTTTTATAATGTTGTTTCCATGATGAAAGACCGTCTGAAATGTAATGCTGTTCCTATTCAGCTTCCTATCGGAGCTGAGGACGAGTTCAAAGGTCTTATTGACTTGATTCAAATGAAGGCTTTCATTTATTATGATGAACTGGGACAGGATGAAAGAATAGAAGAGATTCCAGCAGATATGGCTGATAAAGCTGCTGAATACAGAGAAGCAATGCTGGAGGCTGTTGCTGAGACAGATGAAGAGCTGATGGATAAGTATCTTGAGGAGGGCGACCTTAGTATCGACGAAATCAAGAAGGCTATCCGTAAAGCTACTATAGCAAACGAAATGGTACCTGTTCTGTGTGGTTCTTCATACAGAAACAAGGGCGTTCAGAATATGCTTGACGCTGTTATAGACTTTATGCCGTCACCTCTTGACGTACCGCCTATTAAGGGTGTTGTGCCGAGAACAGAGGAAGAAGCTGTTAGACATTCATCAGACGATGAGCCGTTTGCTGCTTTGGCGTTTAAGATTATGACAGACCCGTTTGTTGGTAAGCTGTGCTTCTTTAGAGTTTATTCAGGAACACTTAACAGTGGTTCCCATGTTTATAACTCTGTTAAAGGAAACAAAGAGAGAATAGGACGTATTCTTCAAATGCACGCTAACCACAGAGAAGATATTGACACTGTTTATGCAGGTGATATTGCTGCTGCTGTCGGTCTAAAGAATACTACAACAGGTGACACACTTTGTGATGAGAGTGCTCCGGTTATCCTTGAGTCTATGGAATTCCCGGAGCCGGTTATCCGTGTTGCGATAGAGCCTAAGACAAAAGCCGGACAGGAAAAGATGGGTATTGCCCTTGCAAAATTGGCTGAAGAAGATCCGACATTCAGAACTTATACTGATGACGAGACAGGTCAGACAATTATTGCCGGTATGGGTGAGCTTCATCTTGAAATTATCGTTGACAGACTTCTGCGTGAGTTTAAGGTAGAAGCTGATGTAGGTAATCCTCAGGTATCTTACCGTGAGACTATAAGAAACAAGATACATGTTGACCATAAATATGCTCGTCAGTCGGGTGGTAAAGGTCAGTACGGACATGTTGTTATGGATATGGAACCTCTTCCGGCTGGAGAAGGTTATGTATTTGAGAATAAGATTGTCGGCGGTGCTATTCCTAAGGAATATATTCCTGCTGTTGACGCAGGTATTCAAGGCGCAATGCAGACAGGTGTTCTCGCCGGTTACCCGGTTGTTGACGTAAAATGTACTTTGGTAGACGGTTCTTACCATGAAGTCGATTCATCTGAAATGGCGTTTAAGATTGCCGGTTCTATGGCATTCAAAGACGGCTGTAAGAAAGGTAATCCGGTTATCATGGAGCCTATCATGAAGGTTGTTGTTAATGTTCCTGAAGAATACATGGGAGATGTTATGGGTGACCTTAACTCACGCCGTGGACAAATTCAGGGTATGGAAGCAAGAACCGGTGCTCAGGAAATTACTGCAAACGTGCCGCTTTCTGAAATGTTTGGATATGCGACAGAGCTGCGTTCCAGAACACAGGGCCGCGGTCAGTATTCAATGGAGCCGAGTCATTTTGAAGAGCTGCCGAAGAGTATTGCTGAAAAGATTATAAAAGAGAGATCAAGCGAGGACTAATTAAAACCGGATGCGGTTATTTAACTGACTGTGTATGAGATTATTGACGATAAATGTCATTTTTGTGACGAATTTGAAATTTTAAAAATTTTAACAAAAAAGTCTTGAAATTTCTATAATTTAATAGTACAATGGGATAGTAATTTCATAATGCCGGAATTATTTGGTTAAAGTTAAAAATTTAATTATTAAACATAAGGAGGTCATTGTAAAATGGCAAAGGAAAAGTACGAAAGAAGCAAACCTCATGTTAATATTGGAACGATTGGTCACGTTGACCACGGTAAGACAACTCTTACAGCCGCTATTACAAAGGTATTGGCTATGGATGGAAAAGCAGAGTACGAAGCTTACGATATGATCGATAAAGCTCCGGAAGAAAGAGAAAGAGGAATCACAATTTCAACAGCTCACGTTGAGTATGAGACAGAGAACCGTCACTATGCTCACGTTGACTGCCCAGGACATGCTGACTATGTTAAGAACATGATCACCGGTGCTGCTCAGATGGACGGCGCTATCCTGGTTGTATCTGCTGCTGATGGTCCTATGCCTCAGACAAGAGAGCATATCCTTCTTTCACGTCAGGTTGGTGTTCCTTACATCATCGTATTTATGAATAAGGTTGACCAGGTTGATGACGAAGAATTGCTTGAATTGGTTGAGATGGAAATCAGAGAGCTTCTCTCAGAGTATGAATTCCCGGGAGACGACATTCCGATTATCAAGGGCTCAGCTCTTAAGGTTATTGAATCTACATCTACAGATCCAAACGCTCCTGAGTATCAGTGCATCCATGAGCTTATGGACGCTGTTGACAGCTATATCCCAACACCTGAAAGAAAGAGCGATCTTCCTTTCTTGATGCCTATCGAGGATATCTTCTCTATCACAGGTCGTGGTACAGTTGCTACAGGCCGTGTTGAGAGAGGTCAGCTTAACCTTAATGATGAAGTTGAAATCGTTGGTCTTTCAGACGAGACACGTAAGGTTGTTGTTACAGGTATCGAAATGTTCAGAAAGCTTCTTGATTATGCTGAAGCTGGAGATAACATCGGTGCTCTTCTCCGTGGTGTTGCACGTGATGAAATCGAAAGAGGTCAGGTACTTGCTAAGCCGGGTACAATCACACCGCACACACAGTTTAAGGGTGAGGTTTATGTCCTGACAAAGGATGAAGGCGGTCGTCATACACCATTCTTCACAAACTACAGACCTCAGTTCTATTTTAGAACAACTGACGTTACAGGTGTTGTTAATCTTCCTGACGGCGTAGAAATGTGTATGCCTGGTGATAACATCACAATGTCTGTTGAACTTACAACAACAATCGCTATTGAAGAAGGACTTCGTTTCGCTATCCGTGAAGGCGGAAGAACCGTTGGTTCAGGCGTTGTTACTGAAATCATTAAATAATTTTATTGATTATAATTTATTAACCCCCGAAAACTTATAGTTTTCGGGGGTTGTTTATTATTTACAAAATTATATTAATATGAGTTTTAACTAACATTTGGCTAACCAACGTATTTTCTATACAGATAAATACGGATTATACAATGTTTTTATTACTGTTGTATTATGTTGCTTCTGTTTGAGTTGTAATAAAGGTTTAGTTTATTATCTATGTTTGATTTGTCAATGTAAGATTAATGAAAAAGTATTTTAGCATATAAAGAATTTACCATGTAAATATATGAATTGAGCCAACTATATTTTTAATAAAAAAATAAATTGTGAAATAATTATAGAATTAAATATATATGTTTTTATATGTTAATTTATATATGTTTTTATATGTTCTTACTCTATTTTTCACTGTTTCACCGTTTTTTTATCTATATTTTACCGTCTTCTTATGGCATTATACTTTTCATTTTTACAGCATTGCCTAACATTTTTCCATATTTTCCAAATGCAAAATATACAATAAAGCCAAAGAATATAATCATAGAAATCAGATATAACCATCCAAAATCTGTGGTCAAAACTTTAAATGCCGCATTAGCTACTACCGTAAAACTATCATTAAATGCAACTGACCAGACTGCTATAATGCCGACGATAATCAGTGATACATAAAAAACTGTATTCTTACCTTTCTTTTCTCCCATATTCAATTCTCCTTCATCAAACTAAGCCAGATATAGTAGTGGGCAGATGTATAACCATCTGCCCGTTCACTCTAAATCATCGAACAGTCATCATACTTTAAATACTGTCTGCTCTTTAATATCTGTTGCCAGAGCCTCCAGAGCAACTTTTGTTCTGTGATAACGTAATTTCCACTGCTCTTCCTTCGGAGTATCAGGATCTCCAAGTGGATAAGGAATAGAAATTGTAGGTACGATTCTATTAGATCCTACTGTCTTAGCTACAGGCACCAGATTACACATCTGTACGATTGGGAATCCAGCCTTCTCAACCTCTTTTACCATCGTTGCACCGCAACGTGTACAGGTACCTCAAGTACTAACCATGATAACACCATCAACATGATCTTCCTGAAGATATGGAATGATTTCTTTTGCCATTCTGGCAGCCTCTGCCTCAGTTGTTCCTGTTCCTACTGTTGTATAGAAATATGGATGGAGGCTTCCATAAACTCCCTCTTTTTCTAATACCTTCAGTGCATCAATCGGAGTAATAACGTTTGGATCTGCGTCTGCTGCTGCAGGGTCAAATCCAGCATGAATTGTCTTGAACTCTCCACCTTTTAACCGTTCCATATTTGACACATCATAACGTCCCCAACGTGTTGCAGATGCTGACTGAATATGATCCGGATTATCTACAGGTACAATACCACCGGTATTCAGAAGTGCGATTCTTGCTTTTGACAAATCCTTGATAGCAGGAGCGATCGGTACTCGATCAAGCTTCGGAATCGGAAGCTCTGTCTCAAACGGCTGTCCATTTAATTTCTTAACAAGCATATCTACCATACGCTCATATGCCGGTTTTCCATCTGAAAGCCATACCTGATGACGGATTCCTCTCGGGAAATATCCTTCTTCATCCGCGGAGCCAACCGACTCACCAGCAAGAAGCTTGTTGGCAACTTTTGCCATTGCTTTTACATCCTGTCTCATCTTTGAAGCAATATTACCGCCTTTTAAGATATACATATCTTTTTTAAACATATCTACACCTGGCGTCTCCTCGTTCATAGATGTTACAACAGGTACACCAAATTTTTCTTTTACTGCCTTGCAGATTGTTCCACATGCAACGGTATAACGTCCTGCCTGAAATGCTGGTCCTGCAAGGAAAATATCAAACTCTTTATCTTCAAGCATTCCGAGAATTGTTGCAACTGCAGCGTCAGTATTGGTACCAATATAGTTGTCACCACAGATAATTGTATGGGTAACTTCTGCATTTAACTCTTTTTCAAGCTGCATTGCTGGTCCAATCTGACCTTCGTGGATCTCTGGTTCAATACCAGCTTTTTCTTCTCCACCAATCTGACCAAAAAACTGATTAATATATAAGATTGCTTTTTTCATCGCTATTGCCCTCCTTAGAATTCTTTCATTGTCTTCGGGGACCATCCAACTACCTGATCACCACAGAACATTGAGTTATTCTCCATAATAACGGATCCATCTTCTCTTACTGAAGGTCCTAAGATCTCATCTCCAGCCCAGCCACCGGACAGACCGTCTCTTGCTAACGACTGAAGTTCTCCAAGTACTGTTTCCATTGGAGGCAATTCAATTAATTCAGATACATTTCCACAGGATACAATTGCATCACACTTCTCATCCAGTGTTACAAGTGGCTGAGATGTACCATTACGTCCTGTACATTCATTGGTAACTCCAATTGTCTTAACACCGGCATCCTCAAGCGCAACAAGACATCCTACAAAGTCGGCATCCGGGTTGCCATAACCTTCTTCTGCGACGACCGCACCATCTGCTCCGAGTGTCTTTGCAATCTGTGCTACATAAAGTGCAGCACGTTCTTTCTGATCCAAAGCTACATTCAGGTTTGACATAATTACTCCGAGGAAATTAATTGTCTTACCATGCTCTCTGTAAAGAGCCTTGATATTCGGTGTGTTCTGGAAGTCGTATGTTGACCATTTTGATGATACAGGCATGAAACTTCCAGATACGATAGCGCCATCCAGTACCTCATTTGGATGCATTACTGTTGGAAGCATACGGTTCATATCCCAGCCATATGCCAGATCATTGTATCCCAGATTTTCCATCTGAGACTGTGGCTGCATAACATATACAACAGATGGAAGCTTTTCAATCTCCGGACTACGTTTGATCATCGCCTCAAGATCATAAACTTCTGTGTCTTCCGGTGTCAGTTCTTTTACACACTGTCCGATGAACTCTGCAAGTTTATGTCCTGCTCTTCTAAGTGCATCATTCTTCTTCTGTTGCTCATGCTTCTCAAAATCCTCATTCGTATCTGCTACGAGTACAATATTGTTCAAATAACCGAAGTATGTATATTTCTGTCCTTCACCACTCATGTCGATCAATCCATCCTGGAAACCTCCCCAGTGTTTTCCGACTACGAGTACGCTGCAGTTCTTTAATGCATGTAAAACTCCATCTCCTGCCTTTGCAAGTTCACTTGTATATCCAGGGAAAAGTCCTCTTCCATCCAATCTTACTCTAGGCTCGATTGCTTCCTTTACCGGACACATACGGATCTTATCTCCAGGTTTTGCAATATAAAGATCTGCCTCCGTGATTCTCTCATCTTCACGGATAAAATCAAGTGCTTTTTCTTTATTAATTGTAAGCACTCCGTCATCAAAGGATAACTTGTCGCCAAACTTGATATCCTTAACATAGAAATTGCCAATCTCCAGTCTCATGTGATTGTCCTCCTTTTCTGATTCATAGATAGGCTCTATGAACGACATTGATACATTTTTTAATAAGCGCGCTTATTTATTGTTTATGTTAAGATTATAACAGTAAGCGCGCTTATTGTCAATCGTTTTGTTAGATTTTTCCAATAATTCACAGTTAATTATCGACTTATTCTATTCATTTTCTCTAAATATTCTTTAATCGCTCTGTGGTCAATCACTTTTTAATTCCAGGCAACAAAGGGGGCGCTGATTTCTCAGCGCCCCTATTATCGGCAATTTCTATATTAATTTGCTTTCTTTTTATTCATCAGATCTTTGATGTTCTTGTAAATCATAAAGAGAATTAAAACTGCTCCAACATATCCATTTAATACATAGATAATATTAACCAATACTCTGAATGGAAGGAATAATCCTACAATTAAACCGAGAACTCCAAGAACAATAGTGAGAATCTTGAACTGTGATGTTCCCTCTTTTGCAAATCTAGAAGCTGGATTATAAAGGAGTGGAACCGCTGTTGTATAAATACCTGCAAATACAATAATTGCAAAGATAGCGGAGAATGGCTTCCAGATCTTAGCTGCAAGAATCAGATTTGGGATATCTGCATTCCATACAAATGTATCACTACTTCCAATCATCGGAGTATTAATGTTTGAAATCTGTGCGAACATTACTACTGCAATTGCCACACAAACTGCAACTGTTCCACCGATAATACCATAATTTAATTCTTTTTTCTTATTATTAGAACCAAGTGCTGCTGTAAAGCTTGCGAACCACAGGAGCACGAAACCGGCATATGATAAACCAGAAACAAGCCAGTTGGATCCTGCACTCTTAATTGTTTCCCCATTCGCTGCGCCTTCGTAAGCTGCATTTTTAATAATATCCAATCCAGCTCCAACATCACCGCCATCACGAATTAATGTAATAACTCCAATGGCAATTTTAGAACCAGT
>OLPF01002929.1_pt1 | contig 10120 bp, 8 predicted proteins | sample 1673121 | NCBI WGS metagenome assembly OLPF01 (sample SAMEA3136756, study PRJEB25190) | human gut metagenome | reverse complement strand
ACAAGGGCTGCGCGCGGCCAGCGCGCAGAACGCCGATATTTGCGAAAGGCAGGGAAGCGCGAATGATTGAGCAGCCGTTACCCCCCTGCACCCCACTCATTTATACCCCTATCCCAACATTCCTTCCCCGCTGCCACCAGTGCAGCTTTCGCTCCATCGTCGGCATCGGCACAAACTCGCCCAGAAACCGCTGGGCAATCCGCTCCATGGCCTGCTTCGCAGGTCCTTCCGTATCCATGAAGCTCTCATGCCGCGCCGCCGCGGCCAGCACGGCCCGGTCCTCCGGCACATACCCCAGCAGCGGCACGTCCAGCGTGGACGCCACCGCCTGCGGGCTGTACATCTCCCCGCGCGCCACCATGTCCGGCCGCACGCGGTTCACCACCAGCATCGGCCGGGGCAGCCCCGCGGCTTCCGTCAGCGCGATGGCGCGCTCCGCGTCGCGCATGGCCACGTCGTCGGGCGTGGTCACCACCAGCGCATGGTCTGAGGCGGGCAGCAGCGCGCTCACCCCCGGCCCGAGGCCGGCGGGCGCGTCCAGCAGCACGTAGGCCATGCGCTTTTTCAGCTTCTTGACAATGCGCTCCATCTCCCCGCGCCCCGCGTCGCCCGGCTGACCCTCCTGCGCGGCGGGCAGCAGCCACAGCGCGCTGTCCTCCGTGTGGCGGATCAGCGCGTATTTCAGCTTGCAGTCCTTGCGCGCCACGTCCAGCACGTCGTATACCACGCGGCTGTGCAGGTTCATCAGCATGTCAAGGCTGCGCAGGCCCAGGTCCGCATCCACCAGACAGCAGGGCAGCCGCCTGCGCGCCAGCGCCATGCCCAGCGCCACGCTCACCGTGCTCTTGCCCACGCCGCCCTTGCCGGAAAGCACCGTCCATGCCTGACTCATTTTCGCATCTCTCCCGCGCGTGTCACGGGGCCAGCTCGTTGCCGCCCGGGAACACGCTGTTTTGATTGTCGCGCAGGGTTTTCTGGTCCATGTACCAGCCCACGAATTCGCGGGCCGCCATGCTGGCTTCGCCCCCGCTGAATCCACTGGGGATGAACACCACCACCGCGATTTCCGGCTCCGTCACCGTGGTCGGCACGCCGTTCACTATCTCGCTTTCATAGGGGGCGAGCATAACGAACCAGGCGTTGTTTTCCAGGTCGATGGTGGTAACCTCGGCGGTTCCCGTTTTCGCGCAGACCATGTTGCGGTAGGCCCAGCTACGGAAGTACTTGGAGGCGGTACCGCTCTCGTCCACAACGCCCTTCATGCCTTCCAGAATGTAGGGCAGGTACTGCTCCGCGCCCTCGAACTCGTTGAACAGGCTGGGCGTGCGCTGGCTGACGATCTCGCCCTCGGGCGATGTGATGGAATCGACGATCATCAGGTTGTAGACCTTGCCGCCGTTGCCCAGCGCCGCGACGTAGCGGCTGACGGCGGCGGGCGTGACCACCGTGATGGACTGCCCGATGGCGACCTGAACGGTCTGGGCGGGGCCCCACTTGATGTCGTTCAAATAGTTGTACGTATCGCCGATGATGCTCTGGGTGTAGACCATCTCGCGCGTCATGTTGAGCTCCTCCATCAGGATGGGGCGCATGTAGAGCAGCCAGTCGCCCTGCGCGGTGTTGACGGCCATATCCATCAGGCGCTTGACGCAGCGGTCGAGGCGCTCGTCGTCGTAGGTGATGTTGCGGCTGGCGCCCTGGTTGCGCAGGTGGCGCTTGATGGAGTTGAACACGATGATGGGCACGGCGGTGTCCTGATAGGCCTCGCCCATGGCCTTGTCGGGGTCGTAGAGGCTGGTCTGGCAGCCCACGACGCTGCGCTGCTCGCCGGGCAGGTCGATGCCGGTCTTGTTGGTGAGGCCAAACTCGCTGGCATACTGGTACAGGCGGGTTTCGCCCAGGCGGTAGCCCAGCGTATAGAAGAAGTAGTTGCAGCTGTTGGACAGGCCCTGGATGATGGTCTGGCTCTGGTGCTTGTAGCGCTGACCTTCGCTGATCCAGCACTTAGGCGCCTGGCTTTCCACGTTGGTGACCAGCATGAAGCGTCCCTCGTCGGAGATGGTTTCATCAACGTAGAGTTCGCCCTCCAGCATCGCGCCCAGGGCGGATACCATCTTGAAGATGGAGCCGGGGGTGCCGCGGGCGTGGATGTTGTAGTTCATCAGCACGTTTCGGCTGTCGGAGAGGATGGCGCGGCTCTCCGGCCCGGCGGCGACGAGGGCGTTTAAGTCAAAGGTCGGATAGTTGGCCATGGCGAGCACGCGGCCCTCCATGTCCACCACCATCATGGCGGCGCGCTCGGCCAGGGAGAGGGGGTATTTGTCCCAGGAGCGGCTAAGGATGTCGTCGCGGTTTTTCTCCAGCCACGTCGCGTCCATCAGCTTTCCCTCCTGCACCGAGCGGGTGGAGGCCACGTTTTCAGCCAGCGCGCGCTCGGCCTGCTGCTGATAGCTGGCCACGATGGTGAGCTTGACGTTGTTGCCGTCCCCAGGCTCGGTGTAGCTCAGCTCGCGGGTCACCTTGCCCACGCTGTTGCGCTCCACCTCGCGGTAGCCCTGGCGCAGGTCGCTGTTCTGCGTCAGCCAGTCCTCCATGGAGGCCTCGATGCCGTCCACGCCGATGGTATCGGAGTACTTGTAGCCCTTTTCCTTCAATTCCAGCCACTTTTCGGTGGAGGGGATGGCGCCCATGTAGCCGATCACCTGCGAGGCCAGCGTGCCGCGCGGGTAAACGCGCTTGGTGCCCATGGCGATCTCCATGCCCGGCAGCGTCATCGACCGGGTTTCGATCTCGATGACGGTTTCATACGGCACGTCCTCGGCGATCACGATGGGCTGGCTGTTGAAGAGGTTCATCTGCATTTCGGAGTAGACGGCCATGACCTTGAGCATGGTTTCCTCATTCAGCACCATGTCCTCGACGTACGTCGCCGGATCGGAGCTGGCGGCCTTGCGCGCGTCGGCCTCCTCCTGGGTGTTGGCGATTTTGTAGCGCTTCTTGAGCTGATTCAGGCAGCTCTCCGGCGTGGGATAGCCGGTGGCGCTCAAGTTGGTCATGTAGTGGTTGCTGCGCCACTGGTTTTCACGGGTCTGGAGGACGGAGTCGCTCACGCCGCTGCCGAAGTTGAAGATCCACTCGTTCGTCTCCGGGTCGCGCTCGATCACGAAATCGACGTCCAGCTCGTTGCCGTTGCGCTCGATGATCTCGACCGTCTCCACGATGCTCTGCGTCAGCTCGCGGTACTGCGCGGCGGAATTCTGGCTCGCGTCGCGGTAGAAGGTCACGTTGTAGATGTCCGCGTCACGGGCCAGAATGACCGCGTCCGCGTCGGTAATCATGCCGCGGCTGCCGCGCAGCGTGATGGTGGTGGTGCGGCTGCTTTCGGCGCTGTCCACATAGGTTTCGCTCTCCACCACCTGCAGGCGGAACACGCCCGTGAGCAGATAGGCGAACATGCCCAGCGTGATCACCAAAAATACCAGATAGCGGGCCCCCAGGTTGTACCCCTGACGGTCCCTGGGGTCCTTTGTGCGTCTGCGCATAATACACCTCCCTAACGGTCGCGGCGGAAAAGCTCGCCTGCGGCGATCTTTTTCGCCGGGTTGCGCCGTCCGCCTACTCAGCCTTCGGCTTCGCCGGGCGGCGGACGACGTAAGGAAGCCTTGCTGCGCAAGGCTGCCGAATCCGCCGCACATGCCTGCGAGGCAGGCCGCCCGCTGGAAGCGGGCAGCCTGACCCGCGCTCGCGCGGGATTCCTTCTCCAAATCGAAGATTTGGAGAAGGAATCAGGGATTCGGATCTCACCTCGGAGGGCTTCGGGTCCCGGTCGCTCAATCGTCGCGGTGGGCGCTGGCCGCGCCCTCCGCTCGTTTCGCTTCCTCCGGTGCCTCCGAACCACCCAAAGGGGTGGTGCCACCCCAAAAATGGTGGCCGTCGGTCGTAGCGGGCCATGCCCGCAGCTCATCCGTTGCCGCCCCGCCCGCTTCAAAATGCGGATGCGGGGTCTGTCCCGCGCCTCAGGCGCGAGCCAAGCGAGCGCCGCGCGCAACGCGCGCAACCCCCGCGCAAGCGTTTCGAGCACCCTTGAGGCGCAAGAAACGCGGCTTGCCTCTCCAACAGGCTCGCAAGGCCATAGCCCCGTTCGCCCTTCCTCCGCGGCAGGCGCTCCCGCGCCTCCCGCTCAAGCGCCGGGCACGTCACACCGCACCCCGCGCGCGCAAGCGTTTCGAGTGTCCGAAGGACACAAGAAACGCGGCTTGCCACACCCTCCCTCTCAGGCACCCCGGAGCCATCCGCCCCGCACCACCCGTCAGAGGTTTGGAGAGCCGCAGCTCTCCAAGCTGAAATCCGAATCCAGCGACATGCGCGGTGGATTCGGCAGCCTTGCGCAAGCAAGGCTACCTTACGCCGGCCGCCGCCCGGCGAAGCCGGCGGCAAAGCCGCCGGCGAAGTAGGCGGCCGGCGCAAACCCCGGCGGAAAAGATCGGCGCCAGCCGAGCTTTTCCGACGCCCTACAGCAGTATGCAGATCATCCCCCCGTTGCCCTCGTTGATGATCTTGGACAGCGTCTCCTGCACCTTCTCCTGCGCGTCGGCGGGCATGCGCATGAGCTTGTTGCTCAGGCCCTCGCGCACCAGCTCGTGCAGGCTCTTGCCGAAGAAATCGGTGTTCCAGATGCGCTGGGGATCGTTTTCAAACTCCTCCAGCAGGTAGCGCACCAGCTCCTCGCTCTGCTTTTCGGTGCCCACCACGGGGCTGACCTCGGTTTCGATGTCCACGCGGATGAGGTGCAGAGACGGCGCGTTGGCCTTCAGCCGCACGCCGAAGCGGCTTCCCTGCTTGACGATCTCCGGCTCCTGCAAAGTCAGCTCGTTCATCGTGGGGGTCACCAGGCCGTAGCCCGTCTCGCGCACGCTCTTGAGCGCGTCGGCCACGTGGTCGTATTCGGTCTTGGCGGCCACCAGCTCCTTCATCAGGCGCAAAAGATGCGCGTCGCCGCGGATCTCCGTGCCGCACTCCTCGCCCAGCACGCGGTTGAACAGCCCGTCCTTGAGCGGCAGGGAGAACCTGACGCGCCCCTGCCCCAGGTCGATGCCCTCGTTTTTGAGGCCCTCGGTGTAGGGCGAATCGGCAAACGCCCCGGCAAAGGCGGCGTAATCGCCCACGCGCGTGACCTGCGCCGCCCCGGCGCGCACGCCCTCCAGCACATGCGCGGCCAGCCAGTGCCCCTCGTCCAGGGCGCTGAGCCAGTCGGGCACGGCGATGCGGATCTCGCGCAGCGGAAACTGAAACAGCACCTGCTCAAACATCCCCAGGATGTCGTCCACTTCCATTTCCTTGACGTTCATCGCCATCACGGGCACGCCGTAGCGCCCGGCCAGGCGCTCGCGCAGGCGCTGGGCGTCCGGGGCGTCGGGCGCGCGGGAGTTGAGCACCACGATGAAGGGCTTGCCAAGGGTCTTGAGCTCGCTGACCACCCGCTCCTCCGCCGCGGTGTAGCTCTCGCGCGGCAGGTCGGCCACGGTGCCGTCGGTGGTCACCACCAGCCCGATGGTGGCGTGGTCGGCGATCACCTTGCGCGTGCCCGTCTCCGCCGCCTGCTCAAAGGGGATGTCGTAGTCAAACCACGGGGTGTGCACCATGCGCGCGGCCCCGTCCTCCTCGGTGCCGAGCGCCCCCTCCACCAGATAGCCCACGCTGTCCACCATGCGCACGCGCACCGTGGCCTGGTCGCCCAGCGTCACGGTCACGGCCTCGCCGGGCACGAACTTGGGCTGCGTGGTCATGATGGTGCGGCCGCTGCCGCTCTGGGGCAGCTCGTCCGAAAGGCGGTCGCGGCGCGGGCCGGGCGCCATGGCGGGCAGGACGAGCTTTTCCATCATGCGGGCGATGAGCGTGCTCTTGCCCGTGCGCACCGGGCCCACCACGCCGATGTAAACGTCGCCGTCGGTGCGCTCGGCGATATCGCGGTACAGGTCGAACGTTTTGTCCATGCAAAAACCTCCTTGCGTTGCGCTTGCCAAACGATATGCGCGCCTCCGCGCGCGGAATGCAAAAAAGGCATGAAATTTTTGCCCGTTTGCGTTATACTAGATAGGCGCGAAAGGAGGGGCTTATGTCATGGAACTGCCATATGAGGTGGCGAGCGCCACGGACGCGCTGCTTGCGGCGCTCAGGGAAACGGAGCCCTTCCGGACCTGCGCGGCCCTGCGCGAAAGCGTCATGGAGGACGAGGTCAGCCGGCGGCTGCTTGAGCGCTTCACGCGGGCTGAGGCGGCGCTGCGCATGGCGGCGGCCGCGGGCGTGGAGCCAAAGCCCGAGGACGCGCGGGAATTTGAGCGCTTAAGCGCTTTGCTCTACGAAAGCGACGAGGTATCGGCCTATCTGCTGTCGCGCATGAGCGCGCAGCGCCTGGCCGCCGCGGTGATGGAGCGCGTGGCGGAGGCGGCGGATATCGGCGCGGAGATCGGCGACATGTAAAAGGAGGCGGCGTTTTGTCAAGAAAGCGCGACCCCAACCGGGAATACGACCATGAATCCTTGCGCGACGAGCGCGAATACGGCTTTTACTGGTACAGCGGGCTGTGGAATATCCTCCGGCCCGTACTGATTGTGCTTGCGTCCCTGCTCATCGTCTTTGGGCTGGCGTCGGGCGTGTATGCGGCGGTGGACGAGCATTTCATCAGCCCCGTCGATCCCGCGGACACGCAGGAGTACGCCTTTTCCGTGGAGAGCGGCAACAGCCTCACCCGCGTGGCCAACAACCTTGAGGAGCAGGGCCTCATCAAGAGCCGCACCTTTTTCAAGTATTACTGCGACTTCGCCGGCCTTGGCCAGAAGATTCAGGCGGGCGACTACCTCATCAAAAAGAGCATGGACGTCTTTGAAATCGCGGACCTGCTCACCACCGGCGACGGCAACCCCATCACCACCGACATCACCATCATCCCCGGCACCACGGTGGAGGTCATCGCCGAATCGCTCAAGGAAAAGGGCATCTTTGACGATACCTCGGAGTTCCTGAATATCTGCAAGACCGGCGAGGGCGTCACGGACTACTACTTCATCGACGAGGAGCTCAAGACCGAAAACGTCGAAAGCCGCCGCTACCTGCTGGAGGGCTACCTCGCGCCCAACACCTATGAGATCTACACCGACGCAAGCGCGCTGGACATCATCAAAAAGCTGCTCTCCCAGACGGACAAGGTCTTTACCGCCGAATGGCAGGCACGGGCCGGGGAGATCGGCATGACGATGGATCAGGTCCTCACCCTGGCCTCCATGATCGAGAAGGAGGCCAAGAAGGCGGACTTTGCCAAGGTGAGCGCGGTGTTCCACAACCGCCTCGATCAGGGCATGCTGCTCCAGAGCGACCCGACCGTGCACTACGTGACGGGCGAGCGCCGCATGGCGCTGCGCCAGAGCGACCTGGCGGTGGATTCCCCCTACAACACCTACAAGGTCAGCGGCCTGCCCGTAGGCCCCATCTGCAACCCCTCGCCGGAGGCCATCAACGCGGCCCTGTACCCGGACGAGAGCTACGTGGCCGAAAAATACCTGTACTTCTGCAGCAAGGACCCCAGCACCGGCGAGCTTCACTTCAGCCGCACGCTGGAGGAGCACGAGCGCGCCGTGGCCATCTACGCGCCGCTGTGGAAGGCATACGACGAGGAGCGGGGCATGTGACCATGCAAAGGATGGAGCTGCTCGCCCCCGCGGGGGGCATGGAGCAGCTGAAAGCCGCGCTGCGCTTCGGCGCGGACGCGGTGTACGGCGGGCTTTCGCGGCACAGCCTGCGCGCCTTCGCGGGCAATTTTGACGCGGCGGCGCTTTCGGAGGCCGTGCGCCTGTGCCACGCGCAGGGCGCGCGCTTCTACGCCGCGATCAACGCCCTTGCCACGGACGGCGAGCTTTCGGATTTCGTGGATACGGCGCGCGAGGCGCTGGAGGCGGGCGTGGACGCGGCCATCGTGGCCGACGTGGGCGTGGCGGCGGAGCTGCGCAGGCAGGTGCCGGGCCTTGCGCTGCATTTGAGCACGCAGCTGAGCGTTTGCAACGCCCCGGCGGCGGAGGCGCTGCGCGCGGTCACGGGCGCCACGCGCGTGGTGCTGGCGCGGGAGATGCGCCTGGAGGACATCGCGGCCCTGCGCCGCGCGCTCTCCCCGGACATGGCGCTGGAGGCGTTCGTGCACGGGGCCATGTGCGTGGCCTACAGCGGGCGCTGCCTGCTCAGCGCGGCGCTCACCGGCCGCAGCGCCAACCGCGGCGCGTGCGCCCAGCCCTGCCGCTGGCGCTACCACCTGACGGAGGAAAAGCGCCCCGGCGAATTTTTGCCCGTCTATGAGGACGGGCGGGGCACGTACCTGTATTCCGCAGGCGATTTGTGCATGATCGGCCATCTGGACCGCCTGCGGGACGCGGGTGTTGCCAGCCTCAAGATCGAGGGCCGCATGAAAACCGCCTATTACGTGGCCACGGTGGTGTCGGCCTACCGCCGCGCGCTGGACCTCTTGGAGCGGGAGGGCGCGGAGGCGTACCGCCGGGCCGTGCCGGAGCTGCTTGCGGAGGTCCGAAAGGCCAGCCACCGCACGCTTACCACGGGCTTTTACTTCGGCCCGCCCGAGCCGCCCGGCGGCGCGGAGGGCTTCACGCAGTCGATGGAATACGTGGGCGACGTGGTAGCGGGCGCGCCGGACGGCGGCGAGTGCCTCGTGCGCCTGAAAAACCGCTTCTACGTGGGCGACGCGCTGGAGGTGCTCACCCCGGCGGGCCCGCGCGCCTTCACCGTCTCCCGCATGACGCTGGATACGACGGGCGAATCCGTCCAGACGGCCTCGGTGGCCGGCACGCTGCTTCGCATGCCCATTCCCGGCGGGGCCGGTGCGGGCGACCTGCTGCGCGGCCCCTGCCGCAACCACCGCAGCCTCTGACGGTCCGCCCTGCCCCCGGCGGAGGCCGCACGCTTTTTTGCGCTTGTGCTTTGCGTAAGGATTTGCTATAATCATCCTTACCACTTTGGAAAGGGGTTTACCAAACGATGAACGCACTCACTCAAATGCTGATGGGTCTGACCGACGCCGCCACCGGCGCCGCGGACGCCGCCACCGATGCGGCCGCCGCCACCGCCACCGCGGGCGTGGGCGAAATGCTGGGCATGATCCTGCCGCTGGTCCTCATGTTCGTGGTGTTCTACTTCCTGCTGATCCGTCCGCAGAAGAAGAAGGACAAGAAGGTCAAGGAAATGCTGGCCGCCCTCAAGAACGGCGACCGCGTATGCACCATCGGCGGCATCTACGGCACCATCACCTCCATCAAGGACGATACCATCGAGCTCAGCGTGGGCCGCGACAATGTCAAGCTGGTCTTTGCCCGCTGGGCCATCCGCAACGTGGAGGAAGTCGCCATCGAAAACGACAGCGAGGTCCTCAACTGACGCCCTTTCCGGGCATGAAGCCTCCCCCCGTTCGCATATCCTGTACCAAAGCGAACAGAGGGAGGTTTTTCTTATGCCTGCAACCTATGCCACCCCGGCCGCCGCCCGCCCCCCGCGCAGGCGGTCGCGCCGCAGCCGTGCTCCGCGCCTCCTGCGCGGCCTGTTGACCGCCGTGGGCGTCACGCTGGCGTGCGTGCTGCTTTTCGCCCTGCTGATGCAGTGGCTCCGTCCCAGCGATACCGTCGTGCGCGTGGTCAACCAGCTCATCAAGCTGGCTTCCATCTTCGTGGGCGTCCGGGTGATGGTGGGCCGCGGCAGCGACCGGGGCCTCATGTGGGGCGCTTTGCTGGGGCTGATTTACATGGCGCTGGGCGTGGGCCTCTACGCGCTGCTCTCCGGCCAGCAGCTGCCCTTCACCGCCTACCTCAGCGACCTGGCCATGGGCGTGGCCGGGGGCGGCATCGCCGGGGCCATTCTGGGCCGCAGCTGACAAAAAAGCCGGGGGACACGTCCTGCGTCCCCCGGCCTTGCTGCGTCCCCGGCGGCACGCGGCCCGCGCCGCGCCCTCCGGGACTTTTTTTCACTTGTCCATGACCTGCCGGCCCGCGCACCCTTTCCGCGCCGCGCCGTCTGGCCGCTCCTTCCCGGGCCGTTTCCGGCTTGTGTCCGGCGCTCAGGCACGCCGCGC
>OLPF01002927.1_pt1 | contig 10123 bp, 4 predicted proteins | sample 1673121 | NCBI WGS metagenome assembly OLPF01 (sample SAMEA3136756, study PRJEB25190) | human gut metagenome | reverse complement strand
GCGAGGTAGGGCATGTCCTCCACCGGAAGCACGCGGGAGATGACGCCCTTGTTGCCGTGGCGGCCGGAAAGCTTGTCGCCCTGCTGGACCTTACGCTTCTGAGCCACGAAGATGCGGATAAGCTCGTTCACGCCGGGGGCAAGCTCGTCGCCTGCCGCGCGGCTGAAGCGGTGGATGCCGATCACGCGGCCGCCGGAGCCATGGGGCACCTTAAGCGACGTGTCGCGAACTTCGCGGGCCTTCTCGCCGAAGATGGCGCGCAGAAGGCGCTCTTCAGCGGTGAGCTCGGTCTCGCCCTTCGGGGTGACCTTGCCCACGAGCACGTCGCCCGGGAACACCTCGGCGCCGATGCGGATGATGCCGTCAGCGTCGAGATCGGCCGTCATGTCGTCGGACATGTTCGGGATCTCGCGGGTGATCTCCTCGGGGCCGAGCTTGGTGTCGCGCGCATCGACCTCGTATTCGGAGATATGGATGGACGTGAGCAGGTCTTCGGCAACCACGCGCTCGGACACGATGATAGCGTCCTCGTAGTTGTAGCCTTCCCACGGCATGTAGGCGACCATGAGGTTCTGGCCAAGCGCCAGCTCGCCACCGTCGCAGGACGGGCCGTCGGCGAGCACGTCGCCAGCATGGACCTCGTCGCCCTTGCGAACGATCGGGCGATGGTTGATGCAACCGGACTGGTTGGAGCGCTGGAACTTGGGCACCAGGTACTCGTCGTATTCTCCGTCGTTGTTGAGCACGATAATCGTCTGGCCATCGACGTAGTCGACCACGCCCGGGTTCTGAGCGACCAAGATCTCGCCGGAGTCGACCGCGATGCGGTGCTCCATGCCCGTGCCGACGAGCGGGGCGTGCGGCTTGAGCAGCGGCACAGCCTGACGCTGCATGTTCGAGCCCATGAGGGCGCGGTTCGCGTCGTCGTGCTCGAGGAACGGGATGAGCGACGTTGCGACCGACGTCATCTGACGCGGGGAAACGTCCATGTAAGTAACCTGCTCGGGCAGCACCTCTTCAGGCTCGCCGAACACGCCGGAGGCGTCCTTGGTACGGCAGAGCACGCGCGTTGCCTTGTGGAACACGCCGTCGGCGTCGGTGGTGCCGAACTCGCGGGTCTCGAGGTTGAACGTCTCGTTCGCCTGGGCGATCGTGTAGTTCTCCTCCTCGTCGGCCGTGAGGTAGTCGATGTCGTCGGTCACCTTGCCGTCGACCACGCGACGGTAGGGCGTCTCAATGAAGCCGTAGGGGTTGATGCGGCCGAACGTCGCGAGCGAGCCGATAAGGCCGATGTTCGGGCCTTCAGGCGTCTCGATCGGGCACATGCGGCCGTAGTGGGAGTTGTGGACGTCGCGGACTTCGAAGCCTGCGCGCTCGCGGGACAGACCGCCCGGGCCGAGTGCGGACAGACGGCGCTTGTGCGTGATGCCTGCGGCGAGGTTCGCCTGGTCCATGAACTGCGAGAGCTGGGAGCTTCCGAAGAACTCCTTGATGGCAGCCACGATCGGGCGGATGTTCACGAGCGACTGCGGGGTGATCTCGTCAGGCTCCTGCATGCTCATGCGCTCGCGCACGACGCGCTCCATACGGGAGAGGCCGATGCGGAACTGGTTTTGGATGAGCTCGCCGACCGTGCGGATGCGGCGGTTGCCGAAGTGGTCGATGTCGTCGACGCTCGCGCCTTCCTCACCGGCATGCAGCGCGATGATGTATTTCATCGTGGCGGTGATGTCCTCGTCGGTCAGGGTCGAGGCGTCGTTGTCGGCGTCGAAGCCGAGCTTCTTGTTGATCTTGTAGCGGCCGACTTTCGCCAGGTCGTAACGCTGGGGGTTGAAGAACAGGCCCTCAAGCAGCGTACGCGCGGAGTCGATCGTGGGCGGCTCGCCCGGACGGAAGCGCTTGTACAGCTCGATAAGGGACTCTTCCTTGGTGGTAGCCGGGTCGCGATCGAGGGTGCGCAGCACCATTTCATCGGAGCCCAGAAGGTCAATAATCTCCTCGCGCGTCTCGGCAAGGCCGAGGGCACGGACGAGCAGCGTGGCCGGCTGCTTGCGCTTGCGGTCGATGCGCACGGAGAGGATGTCGCGCTTGTCGGTCTCGAACTCGAGCCATGCGCCGCGGCTCGGGATGACCTTCGCGTTGTAGATGGTCTTGTCCGATGTCTTGTCGCGCTCGGACGAGAAGTACACGCCCGGGGAGCGAACGAGCTGAGAGACGACGACGCGCTCGGTACCGTTGATGATGAAGGTACCGCGGTTCGTCATGAGCGGGAAATCGCCCATGAACACGTTCTGTTCCTTGATTTCGCCCGTCTCACGGTTGATGAAGCGAATCTCCACGAACAGGGGCGCCTGATACGAGACGTCCTTCTCCTTGCACTCATCGACGGTGTACTTCGGCTCGCCGAACTCATGCTTGCCGAACTCCACGCACATGTCTTTCGTGCTGTTCTCGATAGGAGCAATGTCCTGGAAAGCTTGCTGGAGGCCTTCTTCCTTGAACCACTTGAAGCTATCCGTCTGGATTGCGATAAGATTGGGGACGTCCATTACGTCCGGAATCTTCGCGAAGCTTCTGCGATTCCTATAAAGGCTGGTGGGAGCGCTAGTTTTTGCTTTGGCCACGAGGCTTTTCCTCCTTCACGCACGCACTCATTTCCCAAAAAAGTTGCAATCGAAAAAGATACTATGGGGATAGTTGCGTGTCAAGAAAAATTTTTACGAGCTGTGGAAGTTTTTTGTTCTTTCGGCCTTTAAGCTGGGGAAACGGGGCCGAAAAAAGTTGCTCGCGAGGGGCGATTGAGAGACGAGCGCTTGACCCCCAAGGCACGCCTAGCGCCTTCGGGACGAGCCCGCCTTGCATTGAGGCTGACCCTCTTTGCACTCGCTGCGCTAAAGACGACTGCGAGCAATCCTCAGGATTCCCCTTCCGATACGGCCATCTTCAGCTGCAGTCGATTGCTAACACCCATCTTCGCATACGCATTGTAAAGATGCTTTTTCACGGTCGAGACCGAGATGAATAGTTGCCTGCCGATGTCTTCATCGGTCAAGCCCGATGCGGCAAACAGAGCAACCTCTTCTTCCCGCGCAGTGAGGCCGAAGCGTGCCTGAAGGGACACGTCACCCCTGCCGCACCCCTTAGCACCGAGGTGCATCAGCGTTTCAAGCTTAAGGGCAAGATGAGGTGCGAATGCGTCGCAGATATCAAGGCTGTGGTCAGAAAAATCCCCTTGCTCCTTGGTGCGGAAGAAAGAGAACTGGCCGATAAGTTGTTCTTCTCGAATAAGCGTGAGGCGCAAGGTGTAGTAATGCCCCTGGGGCTCGTAGATTTCCCTATAGATTTTCAAGTTAAGGCGTTCAGGCTCAGCCACGAGATCCGTGTCCCTCACGGCGTACGAATTCGGCTTGAGCCCCATTCGTAGCAAGAAGTAGTCGTGGGCGAAATCGCCGTGCTCGAATTGCTCTGTATAAGCGGTTTTCCCGCCCCAAACATGAATGCTGGAAATCCGAGGAATGCCACAGTCGTCTTCGAGCACAGTCAACACGCATTCAATGCAAGGGACAGCGGCACACAGAGTTGAAAAGGAAATACGCGCGAACAAAGCGATATCCGAAGCGGTATTGATCTTGTAAACAGCATCGAGCACAAAGGACAAATCGCGCGCGGATAGATTGATCCCCATTATGGCTCCCAACGATTCGAGCTAATCCACTTTAAACATTAAAAATCATCTTCAAGTCTATGAAAAGAGACATTACAAGGTAGGAAATAGGAAGATCGAGCATGTTCAGTACTTAGACTTCTCATTCTCGTTTCAATTTCTTAAAAGAGTGCTAACCCCGCTAATTCCTAGAACGCGAGGCGCTTCATAAAATGATTTTGGTTTTGACCAGGGTGTTCCACACTCTAGGAGCCGCGCGCGAAGAGAATTCGGACCCATCGCAAGACACCCCGTCAGACCAAAATCAACACGAAAGGAGAGAAAATGAAAAACAGAGGGCTCATGTTCCTGATTCTGTTTCTATCGGCCATCAGCATCTCGCTGAGCCAGCTGAAGGTGGTTCCCATACTCGGCGACTTAAGCGTCAGCATGGGTATATCCATTGCCGACACCTCGTGGCTTATGTCCGTCTTCACCATCGCCGGAATCGTCTTGGCCATCCCCGGCGGAGCGCTCGTGAGCAAGCTCGGCCCGAAGAAGCTCATCCTCGCGCTTTTGGGATGCCTTGTCGTCGGCAACGTTCTCGGGGCGTTCAGCGAATCCTATCCTCTGCTGCTTGCAAGCCGCATCATCGAGGGCGTCGCATTTGCCATGATCACCACGGCGGGCATAGTTCTCATCAACATGTGGTATCCGGACAAGAATACCGGTCTGTTCATCGGTATTTTCACCACCTTCGCAGCCGTCGCCAACGTGATTGCCATGAACACCGTCTTACCTATAACCACTACCATGGGCATCAAAAGCATATGGTGGATTGTCGCCGGCATCACTGTTGTATGCGCCGTCCTCTTCGTCCTCGTCGTCAAAGAGGCTGTTCCTGCCGGTGGCCCAACCGGGGACATGCCGAAAGTCAAGCTCTCGGACGTCATGGGCAACAGAGGCGTGATCATGCTGGCGCTCTGCCAGTTCTGCGTGGGCTTCGTCCTCTACTTCTTCATGACCAACTACCCGGTGCTGTTCGGCAGCGTGTACGGCTTGGATGCTGGAACCGCCAACTTTTACGCCAGCCTCAACGGGCTGTGGGGAATCCCCTTCTGCATCGTAGGCGGTATCATCATCGACCGCATCGGCGCCAAGCGAACCCCCATCCTCATGGCCGCATCCTTCGCATTGCTTGCGGCGACTTGCCTCATGATGACCATATTAGGCGAACCCACCTACATTCTCCACACGTTCCTCGCTGCGGTCTTCCCCGGTTTGATCCTGCCCGCCATCGCGTTTCTCGTACCGCGAGTCGTTTCCAATCCAGGGCAAATCGGCTACGGAATGGCCATCGTAAGCATGCTTTACAGTCTGGGCATCTTCGTGGGCAACCCCATCGTTATGTACGCCATCCAGGGCAGCGGCTCATGGAGCATCGGCGCCTATATTCTGGCAGCCGTATGCATCCTGGGTGTCGCGCTGACGCTTATCTTCAACGCCATTGCCAAGAAGAAGCTTGCCTCCGATCCGATCGAACAAACAGCTCCCGTCAAGTAGGCCTCAATCCGCAAGGACCGAGCGCGTTGCCGCCATGGCTGGCGTCCCATATTGCCGCCCCATCGGTCGGCTTCGCTGCCCGCCCCTCAGCACACAAGAAAGAGAGTGATTCCCATGACCAAACTCGCAACCGTTGCCATGCATTGCGACCCGCACGACAAGGATCTCAACTTCAGCAAGATGGTGTCATTTGTGGAGGAGGCCGCCGAAAAAGGTGTTGACCTCCTAGTCTTCCCCGAAGAATGCCTCACGGGGTTCGGAACCGTCCCCATGAATGTGTTCAGTCCCGACGACCGCATGGTCCACCTCGCGCACGCCGAGCTCGTTCCCGAAGGCCCCTCAACCCAAGCTTTCGCCGAACTCGCCAAGAAGCACGACATGTACATCTGCTGGGGGATGGCGGAAAAGGACGAGAGTCGCTTCGACGTCACATATAACTGCGCCGTCTTCGTTGGTCCCGAAGGCTATATCGGAAAATACCGCAAGACTCATCTTCCCTTGGCGGAGCGCCTCACACACCACCCCGGACGCGGCGATTACCCCGTGTTCGACACCCGCTTCGGGAAGGTCGGAATCGAGATATGCTTCGACAAATGCTTCCCAGAGGTGGCACGCTGTCTCGCGGTAGAGGGCGCGCTCATCGTCTTGAACCCAACCGCATGGCCGGGAGACCTAGAGACCGATCGCCGGGTCTACGACACGCTCAGCGCGGCGCGAGCGGCGGAGAGCATGATTTTCTTCATCGACTCCAATCACTGCGGCGAAATCATGCCAGGATGCGGCTCCTTCATGTACGGCAACAGCCAGGTGATAAGCCCCATCGCCGGGCAAGTGCTCGCGACGACGGGATCGAATGAGGGCATCGCCATCGCAGACGTCGACATCGAATCCGAGATTGTCAGGGCACGCACCTATTCGATGGGCGGCAGCGACCTTCTCAGAGAACGCAAGCCCGCCACTTACGGTCCGCTCACCGCATTCAGCAAATACAGCGTCAATCAGGGTACGTCCGAATAGCGCATATCCCAGCTTTTCGGCAATCAATTATGCTCGCCGGCCCTCTCCCTCCTTTGGGTCGGCGAGTCGCTTTGGAGGTGAAATGAACTCTCAATCGGACAAGAAAACGCCAATCGCGTTGCTGGCAGCCGCATCTGCAGGCATCGCGTTCGGCTGCATGGGCACAGGGAGCCAGCTGATGGCGCGGCAGGGATTCGGCTTGACGGAAATCGCCGCATCGCAGTTCATCGTAGCCGCTCTCGTAATGGGAGTGCTGTCGCTCGCAAAGTTCCGCAACTTCCCCGACCGCTCGAGCTGCGTGAAGCTGCTGGGAGTCGGGCTGCTGCAACCCATCTCCGCCCTCTGCCTGTACTGCGGCATCGACAATCTAACGGTAGGCCAGGCGGTGGCAATCCAATTCCAGTACGTATGGCTCACCATCGCCATCCAAAGCGCCGTAGACCGCAAGCTTCCCTCAGGTCGAGTCGTGCTGGCGGCTTTGGTAATCATCGTCGGCACGCTGCTCGCAAGTGGAGTGGCGGAAGATGTCCTCAGCGATAATTCCGCCCTGAACGCGGTAGGCATCGCATTTTCAGTGGCGTGCGCGATCGCCTACTCTTTCTTCCTCTTCTTCAACGGGCGCGTCGCGGTGGACACGCACCCCGTGCCCCGTTCCTTTCTGCTGCTCGTATCCGGCGCCGTGATTACAGCAATCATGGCCCCCGAGCTCTTCGCGGGCGGGCTTGGGCATATCGCAGCAATCGCCCCAGGAGCGCTTGTCCTTGGGCTGATGACCACAGTTCCAGTCCTGTGCATCTCATATGCGAGCTCCCGCATTTCGGGCGGCACACTTGCAATTCTCACGTCGATGGAGTTGCCTGCCGCCGTAGTGACTGGTGTGGTCGTGTTGGCCGATCCGACATCAATCGTGAAGATTGCAGGCGTCTCACTCATCATGATTGGGATTATCGTTTCCGAAATCGGAAAAAAGCCAAGATAATCTCTCCGGGGAATAACTAGAAGAAAACTCATTGGGAAAAGAAAGCGTTTCATAATTCCTTCAAGCAAGCCGTAATCGGCATGGAAACGGCTTCGTCGCGTTCTGGCCGTTTACCCGCCTCCGCGTTGCCGCCCCGCCCCGAACGCGTTTGCTCAACAAGCGGCGACAATCAAGGCAAAACTGCGGCATCGGGGGCTTCCCCACACTAATAATATGTAGTCTTTGGGTAAGCTTTTGGATTTATGCCACGAACCTTCGACTGAAAGCCCGTTCTCTCCTCGCAGGCGCTAGGATGGCTTTCAGGAAAAATGACAGTCTGGAAACGAGACATAGCAGATTCAGCATCGAGGGCAGGCGAACCGCTTTCCGCCGCCGCAGGATCTCACGCGAAGCCCGAGGAGCGCCCCGAGAGGCGCACCTCGCAGGCACCGAGCGCGAGGCCCGCCGCGACGAAAAGCGCGATCGCGGCATACGCCCTCTCATTCGTCGTGCCCTTTTTCGTGATTCTCTTCGCGTTCGCATCGAACGGCATCTACCCCTTCGGGGACGTCTCGGTCATGATGTACGACATGCCCGTCCAGTACGCGCAGTTCTTCGGATGGCTCTCCAACGTGATCAACGGCGACGCGTCGCTTCTGTACTCCGCCGACGCGGGCATGGGGTGCGGAACCTACGCGCAATATACCTATTACCTGTCGAGTCCCCTAAACGCGCTCGTCGCCCTGTGCGACCCCTCGCAGGTGCCCTACTTCTTCAGCTTCCTCTTCCTCGTGAAGATTCCGCTTGCCGCCGTGACCTGCCTCGTTTTCCTGCGCGGTCGCTTTGTCGCGGCAGGTGCCAAGGGGTCTTGCGCAACACAGGTGCTCGCGGTGGTCGGCGCGATCGCCTACTCGCTCACCTCGTATGTCACCGGGTATTCGAGCAACATCATGTGGATCGACGGCGTGATCATGGCGCCGCTCGCCTGCCTGGGCGTGTACCGCCTGGTGCGCGGACGCGGATGCGCGGCCCTGTTCGCGTCGTGCGCGTGCGCCATCCTTTTCAATTGGTACACGGGCTACATGGTGTGCTTCTTCACCATCTTCTACTTCTTCTATGAGTTCGCACGCCTTCGCATCGAGAAGGGCGAGCGCGCCTGCGACGAGGGCGAACTTAGGCTCGGGAGCGAACGCGAGCGCACAAACGGCGCGGGCAAGCGCAACGAGGACAGCGCAAACGAGCCCGCGCGCATTGCCCCCAAGAACCGAAAGCTCGCAGGCCACCCCCTCATCCACCTGGGCTTACGCTATGCTACGACGATGATTCTCGCCGTGGGAGCCTCCGCTGTGATCCTCTTCCCCACACTGATCGCGCTTTTGGGCGGCAAAGGTTCAGGCGCTGGGCTGGCGGCGCTTGCGGGGACCATCTTCTCGCTCAACCCCTTCGACTACGCGAACTTCTTCGCCATCGGCACGCGGCCGGGCATCATCGTCGCGAACGCGACCCCTGCGATCGTGATTTCGGCTCTTGTGCTCGTAGGCGTCGCCGTCTTCTTCGCGGACGCGCGCAGGTCCCGCGCCCTGCGCGTAGCGGGCGCCGTCATTATGGGCATTCCCGCCTCGTCGCTCGTCCTCATCCAGCTGAACACGATCTGGCTCGGATTCGTGCCCGAGTCATCCTACACGGGCCGCATGGCGTTTCTGCTGCTGCTCACGATGGTGGCGCTTGCCTTCGAGGGCATCGCCTTCTGCCTAGACAACAAAAACGAGACACTCGTCGTCGCCGGAAATCCGAAGAACCGCCCCGTGCGCCACACATCGCTGCGCGCTGTGGTGAAGGGCGGCGCGGCGGCGTTTCTCATCTTCGGGTGTGCCACTTTCAACGTGTGGTACCGAACGCTCTCGATTCGCCCGAGTGCCGCGAACGCCGTGCTCGAACTGGTACTGATCACGGGATTCACCGCCTTCCTTGCGCTCATGGTGCGCCAGGATCTGCGGGTTCCCGCCGAAGGGAACGCCCGCGAGAAGCGCGCGACGGGGCGCAAGATTCTTGCCCGAGCGGGAATCGCCTGCCTGGTCATCCTGTTCGCCTTCGAACAGTGCTACGGCACGGCGGCTCAGTACGCCGTATGCGACTTAAGCGCGAGCGAATACTCGAACCGCATCGCCGAGCTCGAGGAATACTACGAGGACTACCCCACCGACAACGGCTTCGCGCGCACGGGGCAAACGTGCGTGTACTATGGGTCGTCGAAGTATAACGGACCTGATTGCACGGGGCTCGTGCTCAGTGGGTCGGGCTCGTTCGATCTGTACTCGTCCACCCAGGAAAACAGCGTGCAGAACCTGCTCATGCGCCTCGGGTACTCGAAGAAGACGCCATTCGGAACCGCGTACCAGTCGCCCAACACGGCGGCAGATGCGCTCCTTTCGGTGACCAACGTCATTGCTGAGGAGCAGCCGCCCGAAACCGAGCTCGTCGGTGACCATGCCCAAAAGCTCTACGGGTCGTATCGCGATTGGAAGACGACCTCGTCGATGCCTCTCGGCTACGGCATTGCGGCCACAGCCGAGGAGACGGAGCTGGCGAATAAGGCAGACTACTCAAACGCTGCGACCGATGCGACCGACGACAAGCCCACCGACGCATGGAGCGCCAACCCCTTCGATAACCAGATAGCCATGTACGCGTCCGTCACGGGCGCCGACGCAAGCGGTCTCTACCATAAGGCGACCGCTGTCGACGCGGAGAGCAAGAGCGCAACCCAGCGCGACTTCACCGTCACCACCACGAGCGCAGGGCCGCTTTTCCTGTACTTCCCGAGCATCTACCTGCTCGACATCGAAGAGGCCGGTATCTCCTGCTATGCCCAGGTCAACGGCAACACCGTCGAGCACGTCGGCGGGCGCGGGTCATGCAACGTGGTCTACGCGGGCACGTTC
>OLPF01002925.1_pt1 | contig 10128 bp, 10 predicted proteins | sample 1673121 | NCBI WGS metagenome assembly OLPF01 (sample SAMEA3136756, study PRJEB25190) | human gut metagenome | reverse complement strand
GAGAAATGGGACAGGCTGCTTTGAAGAAAGAAGCTGTGAGTAAACTGGAATTTGAAAACCACAATTTTATAAGTGGTTACTACCCTGCATAGGGCGTTAATAAAAACCTCCGAAGCGCTTGAAAACAAAGGGTTTATCTCAATGTGTTCGCCTTATCCCTTTATACGATTTCACACCGTTTCACCCTTGCTCCAACACCTTATAAGGGCAAAAGCAAGGGCAAGAAAAACCGACAACACGATATAACAAGGTGTGGCAATCGGGAAACTGTGACATATGTGCGAATATATTATACTGGAGGTTTTCAAGATGGACAAGTACATTTATGACAAGCGCAACGGGCTTTGGTATGAATTGCAAGGCGACTACTACATCCCTTGCTTGGAGTTACCCGCCGAAAAAGAAGAACGGCATATCGGTGTATGGGGGCAACGGCACCGACGCTATCTCAAAGCCAATCGCAGGGCGCTGTATACCTCTCTGCTCACCAGCGGCAAACTGAACAGTTACCTTGCCGACATTGACCGGCAAGCAGAGGAAATGTTCTCTCGGCTGGTAAAACAGCTTTCCGAAAAAGAGGGAGTGACGGAAACGCTCAAAGCGGAAAACCAAATGCTGTGGGTACAGAAAATGAACAACCTGCGAAACGCTGCTATGGAAATCGTATTAAACGAGCTTATTTACCGCTAAAATTGCACAAGAAAGGTCGCCGTCAACATACGGCGGCTTTTCTTATTTCGGGTGTAATCTGAAGATCTCATTACACATTTTACAGGAGCAATCCAGCCGTTTGATACACAGTAGTAGATTATTTTGAACTTATATGGTATAATTAGCCTTGAAATCAAAGTGGCGGGGTGAATTATGGGATTGTTTGATATTTTCAAAAAGGAAAATAAAGAGAATAAGAAAGCAATTTTTATCAGTAATGCAGGTGGAATGATTATCACTAAGTCTTTGTTAGAGGGAAAATCCAAACTAAAATGGATATTCCGTGAAAATAGTACCAATGCGGCTGATAATGGTTGGCGAGCCATCGGTGATACGGACACGCAAGAATATATTAATAACAGCAAAAATATGACAGTTGTGGACTTTAATACCTTCGCAAATATTGAACCCGCTATTCTTGCTATATACAATCTTCCCGTAGGAACTGATTTGGAATTTCACATTGAAAATGGTAAAAGGTATTTTGTTGATACACAATCGGGTAAGGTGATTGGGTAAGGGGCATCCTTATTTTAATTTTAAGCAATAGTTTCGGTCCACGAAGGGGGCTGCGGATATGGGATTTGACTTAGCGCATACGATCAGCTCGATTTCCAAGCTTGTATTGCGGGCTATGCGGGTATCGAATAAAAATGAGCTATCACCTATGAAAGCCGTAAACGGAAAGAATGTTATGACAAAATATACTTTTGAAGAAATAAAAACCTTGCTGTTAAAAAGCATAAACGAAGAACATATTGAGGCAGAGCTGCGCTTAGTATTCAAAGATAAACCCGATGAATATATGATTACTATTTATGATGGTATGTGTTCATTCCAAAGATGCGGAAATATTGAAAGGCAAGCTGTTGCCTACTATAAAACATTGGACGAGTTGTATGTGGCTGAACAAGTTGATAATATCATTTTGGCGAGGGATTGGGACAATATTATAGAGTTTGACTGCGTTGACTTTGAAATGTCGGGCTACTGGGAATAATTAGGGATTCACAATAGAAGCCAGCAACGAGAATAACAATGAGGATTTGAAATGGGCGAGCTGACTATAAATGAAAAGCGGAAAATCATTCGGAGAGAATTCAAACAATTCAATCAGGAAAACGGATTTAGATTTGTCAGGCCCAATACACTTCTTCGGGAGCAAAAAGATATTCTGCAATATCTACAATTCAAGATAAAGGCGGGGTATATCAGCTGCGAAATCGTATCCCAGCCCCTATACATTCCGGCCTCGGTCTTCAGCCTCAACATATCCACCGGAATTCAGTTCTTAGGCAGGAAAACAAGATCGAACTGGGGAGCCTCTGGCAGAACGGCAGAGGAGTTTGCTTTGGATGTGCAGGATATGCTGCAGCTTATTGCCACAGGCGGACTACAGTGGTTTGAAGATATGGGCGTACCTGAGAATTTGATCAAAAACACATTGGATCAGAATTATAAACTGACGCAGGGCTACGCACCTGTGTTGAAGCTCAGAACAGTTGCCATGTCGCATCTGTATTTGGCGCATATAGCTGAGGGTATTTTATATATGGAAAAAACCATAGCTGAGTACAGCAAATATCCAAACAGCAGAATGGGCGTTGTCATAGTACCCGAATGTCAGGCATGGATCGATATGGCTAAAAACCACCCGGAAGAAATCCCCAACAAATTGAAATCCATCATTGCAGAAACACGAAATAATCTTCGTATTGGATGATAAAAAATACGCTCTCTAAAGGAGTCTGATGTAATATGCCTGATAACTATGCGACAGCCGTCTTATATAAAGCGGATATAGAGCGTGAATTGTATAATAGAGCCACTGGAGTGGATGCCGAAGATTATATTTTAGTGGATTCCTTATGTGCTGAATTGAGTAGATGTTTAGGAGTAGACTGTCGTTCTTTTCAGGATTTGCGATATAAGACTATCAAAAATGATGCCTGTATCCCGATTATTAGCAAGTATATACCTCAGTTCGCAAATATAGGGTTTGCCTTGGAATTAATAACACAGCAGTTTTGGAGAAAAGGCAACAAGGAGTGTTCAAATTTTTTGGAGCGATGGACATTAGAGCTAAAAGCCAACGGAAGATTATCAAAAGCTGAAAATGCGCTCGATAACGCTTTTGTTAAAATACAGGACAAGAGCAAACAAGATTTTTTCATCGGTTTAATTTGTGAAAAGGACGCTTTTCCTTTTACGATGGAAATGCTCGGCAGATGGAAGAGTGAAGCCGCTTTGCCTGTCATAATCGAAAGGCTGGAAGTTGATACAATTAAAACATCTGCTATCACAGCTCTTGGTAAATATAAAGATATATCTTTACTGCCGTACATCGAGCCATTTATAAATAGCACGAAAGCAGGAGAAAGAAAAGCGGCAGCAAGAGCAGTTAAGCAAATCAAAAATCTTCGCATTCAATAAAAATACCGTTAACAAAGGAGGCTACGGATATGGGCTTTGATTGGGCGCATACGATCAGTTCAATATCAAAACTTATTTTACGCTCTGCAAGAAACGCAGATAATGGCGGCTCAGGAGACAACGACTCCAAAGACAGCCAGTTTGAGAGTATATGCAGCGAATTTAATCAAAACAAGCTGATGAAAAAGTATCAGGGATATGCTCAAAATGAGAAATTCAAAGTCGGCCTAAACGGGAAAACAGTATATATTTTTGATAACGACGAAAATGAATTAGCACGGTTTCAAGATGCTCCCTATATGTATCGTGGGAAATTTATCCCTAACACAAACACCTTGGTTGTAAAATCCACCGCAGGGTGGCTTCTGTTCTATGATTTGGATAACTTGGTATTGATCAAAAAAATCAGATTTTCAAACATTGGAAGTCAGACTAAGAATTTTGCAATCACACAAGACGGCAAATATTTATATAACATTGAAGCACCTAACTATTCAATCAGAACCCAACTGACAAAATACGACCTGAGAACCCTAAAGCCCGTTATTACTTCGTTTCACAATTCAGAAACTATCTTTTTGGAATATGTTGAAATATCCAATGAAGCCATTTTCCTTTTTGGCTTTATGAGAAATGATAAAGGGATCAAGGATTATGGCTTTATAAGCCAATATAAGGAGATCGGCGAGAAATGTATCCTGCGGGATGGCAAGAGAATCGCTGATGTTGTTTATGAGAAAATATCACAATATAAGGGCTGTGAAGACTTCGGGTTTACGAAAAAGTCCTTGGAATACAGTGGTTTAGAAAAAATTGAAGATCTGGAGCCATGCACTTTAAGCGGGGTCTATCAGGACATCATAGAAAGCAATAAAGCGAGAGGGCGTATAAATAACGAGAAAACCAATGAAGAAAGCAGCTTTTATAACTGGTTGGAAAATGCCCTGAAGAAGCTTCCCAGCGATGTAGAAGCAATCAGCTTCAACTTATACGAGGATAATGGCGATAAGTGGTCTGTTGAATTGGTGGGCACCTCTACCTTTGATGAAAATAATTCGGATTGGGCTTGTAATGAGGTTTATACAACGAGAGAAAATCCGTATGTTTTAACGAAAAAGAGCGATTGGAAAGCGATAGAGAACTTATTTACTACATTTCTGCTGAATTATCTTGAACAGGGTAAATACGCTCACATCTTAAAAGAATATCGTGGCATTGGTATAGGCTTTGTTGATGGGGATTTAAGCATCCTATATAAAAAAGACAAGCGAAAAGTTGCCGAAGAAACTATCGAGTCCGTTCTCAGCAAATATAAGGATAGAGAGGGCTTCCTTTCTATGCTGGATGAGTACGGGCGGGATATATTTACCCATATGATCTCCAATGAGGCGGAAGAAACCGCATTAAAAGCCCTATACATTGCCGATGATATTAACAAGGAAGATCGGTATGGCTATTCCTATCTTACATTTGCTTGCGTGGGACACAAGGTAAAAGTCATCGAAGAACTGCTCCGTATGGGCGCTGATCCTAACCATAAATCCCACCCCTTGCTGAAGGCTTTGGGGCGCAAAAACAAAGATAATCCCGCCATATTAGAGCTTTTTATCAGGTACGGCGTAGATTTGAAAGCAGAAGTGAACGGGAGCACCGTTGAAGAAACCATTCGGTCTTTTGGCGACGAGGCGCTCAGTCAAATACTGGATAAAATAAACCTCCAAAGGGGATGAACGGTATGAATATGTACTTTTCTGCAAGAACGCAGACGCTGGCGCAGTTCAAGGAAGTCTATGACAAGCGGCTTTTGAATGAAACACCCAAGAACGACTCGCCTGTCATATTTTGCGCTATGGCGAATCAAACACCCCAAAACAGATATGACATTGTGAAGTTCCTGATTGGCGAAGGGGCGGAGTTGAAAGGTACCAACGACGAAAGCGCAACACTGTTCCACATTCTGTTTTCTCGCCCCAAGCACAATATGGAGCAGACAGTAGAGCTGACGCAGATTTTGATCGAGGCCGGGGTAGACATCAATCAGTTGGACGCAAAGAACAGAGTGGCTATTCAGTACCTTATCAGCCATCCGAAGTTTACCGACGAGGATTTTGCGCCGTTGTATGATGTCATATTCCAAAACTGCACGCTGGAAGTGAATGTAAAAAATGATTGGGGCTATACCCCGATTGAGCTTGCTCGAAAACTCCCGTACCGTGCGGATTTGCTTAGACGAATGACGGAGTAATCTAAACACCCTGCAAGACCTAAAATCTTGCAGGGTGTTTCACTGTCAAAATGTATGTAAGCCCGCAAGGCAGGGAAACTGCCCTGCGGTGTCGTTTTCGGTGTTAAAGCTATCTTTCTCTGTCGTGGAATCGGTGCTTGGATTTTGGTTGTCTGCCCTCTGTCTGCAACCGTTTGAGTTGGTCACGGACGCTTTGCTTTTCGGGCGGTACATACCGTTCTTTTTCGGTTGGTCTGCGGCTTTCCTTGACATTGCGCTCCCATTCGGCAAGTTCTCGGTTGTAGTTATCAACTACGGCTTCCGCCTTGCGGTAGGTTGCCATAAATGCCTGCACATCGGGATAACCGTCATCTTTCAAGATTTCGGGTAACACTTCCAGCATAGCGGAGATTTTTTCTTCTATTTGTTGTATTTGCGCTTCTAACGCCTTTCGCTCCTTGCTCTTGAATATACCCTTTGTTTCGGCAAGCTGTGCCTTTAACTTCGGTACTTCATCCTGCAAACTGCGGATTTCTCTCGCCCTGTCCTGCACCCGTATCATCAATTTTTGCATTGTACGGAATTCTGCCATATCCATATTGAGAATTGGCTTCGGCGGTAATGCCGTCTGCCGTATTAAGTTTTGCAAAAATTCCTTTGCCTTACTCACGATATTGCGGAATAGGTTGGGCAGCCATCCGTTTGTCTTAATGGACTGGCTTGCTTTTTGGTGTATCTCCTCTTTCTTGATTTCCAGTATCTTTGTTTCCTCTATCCCCGATATGAGCGCCATATCCGCTGTTCTGTTCCATTCCTGCCTTGCGGCATTGTCAGCTTCAATCTCTGCGGCTTTGGGATTGTTCTTGCCGATTTTCTTGGTCGGCAGATAGATACTGTCGGGGTCGAACACCTTTAATCGCTGTTCAGGATCAGAAATATGCCGATTGATAAGGTCGGTATAATTCCTCTTGACTTCATCCAAAAACTGCTCGCTTTTGAAACGGTCATCCTTTACGGTGAATAGGTGCTGTTCATAAACGCCGCCCTTTGGGATCACAGTGCAGCCAACACGAATTTTGCCGTTTTCATCGGCTATCTCTTTCTTGGTACGCACTCGTTTTCCCGTTTCATCGTAGAATACGCTTCGGGTAGCGATTTTTATATCCGGCTCGGCAAGCAGACGCCGTTCGCTGAATATGAGGTGGATGTGATAATTGGTCTTTTTCTTGTTGTGGTGGAGAGCCGATACACATTCCACATTGTACCGTCTGCGAAATTCCTCTGTAAAATCTTCAAGCACCTGCTGCGGCTCATAGGCGGTATAAATTTCGGGTAAGGCAATAATCAACTCCCTTGCTTCGATACACTTGCCGTCTGCTCCGCTTCGCTTAAACTCCTGCTGGCACTCTTTTGCGAGGTCGCTCCAAAAGGCATTGTCTGCGGTGCGGTATATGGCATAGAGGTTTTCCTGCCTTGCGTGGCTTGTAATATACGATATTCTTCCCTTGACATTGGACAGCTTCGACATCTGAATAAAGCTGTGGCGTGTCATAAATCATCTCCGTTCTGTGTTGTAAAGGTGCGTTCTCATTTTGCAACCGACTTGTCGGTTGCGGCTGTTTCAGCGGTAAGTGCCGATGGAACAGCCAACGAAAATTGCGGCAGCAATTTTCACTGTATCATAGCGGCGGTAGTGACCGGCAAGCTGTGATACAGGCTCCCCGCAGGGGCGAAATACCCAGAGTACAAATCGCAGATTTGTGCGAGGGGTGTATTTCGCTCTCAAACGCCGAGGGCTTGGAGAACGGTTTACTCAACTTTGCGGACATCATCCTGACACAGTAGGTTTCTGCCCTGATTGACGGTCATAAAGTGTTCCAATGTGTCCCTGCGGATAATGGTTTTTCGCCCGACCTTCAGAACAGGCAGTTTGCCCCAGTCTACCAGCTTTCGCATTGTGTTCCTGCCGATGCCGCTGGTTTCTGCCGCTTCTTCGATCGTCATTCCCATTTTGACTGCGTTCATAATGCTATTCTCCTTTCTAAAATACTCAAAATGCAACTTCGGCATTCTCATTATACTTACTTCACTATCGTCTGTCAACCCGTTTTGCAACCTTTTAAGAATTGTTTTTAATATTTTTTGCAAATAGTGGTTGCAAATCGAGCTTGTGCGTGCTATACTATACTCAAGCAGGAGGTGAATTCCTTGAAAGAAGACGCAATGTTTACCCCAAAACAAGTCGGGAAACGCATTAAGGAGCGCAGAATAGAACTGGGGCTTTCTATGCCGGAGCTTGGCAAGCGTATCGGTGTGAACAAGTCCACCATTCAAAGGTATGAAGCGGATGGCGTCGATCCGAAGCGAACAATGATTATTAACGGTCTTGCCGACGCACTTCTTACCACTCCCGAATGGCTGACGGGTCTTTCCAATGATAAGGAATACGACAGCAGGACGCTTTGCCAAAAGGACATAGAACAGCATATCAAGAAGTATCTTGATACGGTTTCCTCAACGGTCAGCGGAGAACCGCACCAACAGTTGCTTACCACATTTCTCGGAAAGCTGATTGATTTATACTCTGTGCTTTGTCATTACTTTGCCAACGCTATGACAGAGGTTGACCGTGTGGCAGAGGATGAAGGCTTGAAGCAGTCGCTTATGCGATATGCTATCGAGTCGGGAGCGATTACCGAAAGGGTATATCGCAAAGAAATGGAATTACCTATCGAAGATATGAAGCGATTCCTTGACGGGATTTTACATATCTACGATGAAGGTCGCACCGCCGTAAAGATGGGCGATCTATTCGGGATAGTGACGGAAGCCGAGAATAGGCTTGCCGAAAAGAAAAATTCCGTGGCACCTTGACAATTAAAAATGCCGATTGAAAACAACCGGCAGAAGTGACATTATTCGTTTTACGCACACCATATGTCACAGTCCCGATTGCCACGGATAGAAAGGAGATTTTTATCTATGGCAAAAGGTTCTGTAAGAAAGAAAGGCAAAAAGTGGTACTACCGCTTCTATATTGAAGATGAAAGCGGCAGACAGGTACAGCGAGAGTTTGCGGGTACGGAAAGCAAAAGCGAAACGGAAGCCTTGCTCCGCAAAGCGATGGAGGATTACGAAGAAAAGAAATTCGTAGCAAAATCCGAAAATGCAACGGTGGCAATGCTGCTCGATATGTGGGTGGAAGAAGAACTGAAACCAAGCAATTTGAGCAACGGTACGGTGATGGCGTATCAAGGCACAGTTAATCGTATCAAGCAATATCCCATCGGCAGCAGAAAGCTGAAAAGCGTGACCGCAGACCATTTGCAGGCGTTCATAGATTTTCTCAGCTTCGGCGGGGTAAATTCAGACGGCACGACTGCAAGGGCGCTCAGTAAAGGGTATTTGCGGTTGTTCTCCGCCGTCCTGCAAGGGGCATTCCGTTTTGCGGTATTTCCCAAAAGGTTAATATCCTTCAATCCAATGCAGTATGTTGTTTGGCGAGGAAAAAAGGAAAGCTATGAACTGTTTTCCGACGAAAACGGTGAAACGGCTTCCACGCCTACGCTTACCCACGAACAATATCTGAGGCTCGAAGATTTCCTAAGAGCAAAGGACAATCCCGCACTTCTCCCCATACAGATCGCATATTACACCGGACTTCGCATTGGCGAGGTCTGCGGGCTGACTTGGCAAGACATCAATCTTGAAAAGCAGTACCTCACGGTACGCCGCAGTATGCGATACAACGGGGCAAGACACAAGACGGAGATAGGAGCGACTAAACGCAAGAAAATCCGCACCGTGGACTTCTGTGACACGCTGGCGGAGATCCTGCGGACAGCCAAGACCGAACAGCACAAGAACCGTTTCCGCTACGGAGAACTGTATACCCTCAACTTTTATAATGAAGTCAAGGAAAAAGACCGTACTTACTATGAGGTTTACAGCCTACCGAGAACGGAGCAAGCTCCCGAAGGCTACAAGGAAATATCCTTTGTCTGCATTAGACCGGACGGCGCTTATGAAGCGCCGAGTACGGTGGGGCTTATGTGCAGGACAGCAAGGCGAAAGGTTGACGGCTTGGAGGGCTTCCATTTCCATCAGCTTCGACACACATTCACAAGCAACCTACTCTCTAACGGAGCTGCGCCTAAGGATGTGCAGGAGCTTTTGGGACACGCTGATGTCAGTACCACAATGAACATTTACGCTCACTCAACAAGAAAAGCAAAGCGGGATTCCGCAAGACTTCTTGATAAAGTAGCGAGCAATGCTTAAATAAAAATCCATGTTCCTTAAATTGGAACATGGATTTTGTGGTAGTGACGACAGAAGATGCGGAAGGCAAGACCTCCGAGGAGTATGCGGATGATTACTATGACTATAACGGATATGCGGAGGACGGTGTCCTGTATCTGATCGATCTGGACAACGGTTCGGTGTGGATCTCCACGGCGGGAAAGATGATACGGTATCTGACGGATGAGAGGATTGATGCGGTGATCGATGCCGGATATGATAATCTGAAAGTAAAGAATTATGCAGATGGTATTCTGGAGATGCTGAATGAGACAGAGCGTTATCTGGAAGACGGCATTCCTTCGGATCAGTATAATTATGATACAGAGACGGGAAAGATATCAAGATACCGCAGTATTACGGTCTATGAAGCAATCGGAGCGGCTGTGATCGCACTTTTGTGCGGTGGAGGATTTGCAGCGGCTGTTCTGGGATCTTACCGGTTAAAAAGAAAAACG
>OLPF01002924.1_pt1 | contig 10136 bp, 5 predicted proteins | sample 1673121 | NCBI WGS metagenome assembly OLPF01 (sample SAMEA3136756, study PRJEB25190) | human gut metagenome | reverse complement strand
TACAATAAAAGACAGCCCTAGAGGATTTTCTGTCACAATCTGTCGAAACGAAGGAGTGGATGGGATTGCGGAAGTCCAATCGTTCGCGCGGCCATCGCACAAATCGCAGGCTGAGCGATCTCATTACGCTGCTTCTTCTGGCGGTTCTGCCGCCGGTGGGCGTGGTGCTGCCGGTGGGGGCGGGAGTCGCCGCATCGGTGGGCTTGGGGGTGGTCTTGGGCTTCAGCTGGTTGGAAAAGTCGCAGGAATCCTGCTTCTCCGTGCCGTCGTTTTTGTACGCCACCACGATGGTCTCCAGCCCGTTTTCCCCGTTGAACACGCTCACTGCCACCCGGTAGCTGGCGCTGTCGTACGCCATGCGCTTTTCCGTGCCCGCGTCCTGGGTCAGGGTGTATTCGTACACCCCGGGAACGGTGTATTCCATCTGGAATTCGGCGGAATCATTGGCCTTTACGGAAATCTCCGCCGTCTCGGGCATGGGGCTGTCGGCCTTGTTGGCGCGAATGCGCACCAGGAAGGTATCCGCTCTTCCGGAAAGATCTCCCGTCAGGGCCACCTTCACAGGCACCTTTGCGGTCACCCGCTGCTCCGCCGCGGCAAATCCGCACATCAGCATCAGGCAAAGGCACATAACGCCCAGTCTCGCCATCCATTTTTTCATCTTTCCATCAACCATCCTTCCCGCCGGTTCCTTATTCATTGATGAAGGCCAGCACTATGGTGCGCGCGTCGGTATATTCCGCGGAACAGGTGCTCAGGGCCAGCACTTTGGCCGGCGTGCCCTCCGCTTCCGCCGCCTGAACCCGGGCCACCAGCGCCTCATCGTAATGAAGCGCGTCCTCCCGGGCGTAATCCATCAATCCGTCTATGTCCTGCGCCCATTCGGCGGGCTGGAAGATGCGCTCTTCCGAAGCCGAAACCACCAGACAGGCGAAAATTTCCAATTTACACACCCGGTCGGGCAGCATCAGCGTCCCCGTCCGGTTTTCGTCGAAGAACTTCTTTTCCTTGAACAGATCCAGATCCCCGAACATCCGTCCGCCTTCCATGTGGTGCCCGTAAAGCAGGGTGTAAAGGTCGGCAAACCCGGGGTCGTTGCGGGAATCCATGAAGATGCTTCCCGCCAGGGCAAATTCCCCGTATACGTCCGTATTTACGTAAGTCAGGTTGTCCGTCCCCTGAAGGACGGGATAATCGATGTGGGTGTTATCCACGGTGATCCAGGCCCGCACGTCCGGATTCACCGCCAGCAATTCGGCAAAGGAGGGCCCGCCCTCTTCGTCGTCTTCGGAAACCCTGGGCTTCAATTCCTGCATGGCCGCCTGCACGTCCTCCGCGGCGGAATAAATCTGCTGGTTATCCCACAGCGCATAGGCCGCGTATGCCCCGCACACCGCCAGGCACAGCCCCACCGCCAGACTCACCAGTCCGTTCAATCCCCGCAGCAGAAATTTGCTCAATCTCGTTTCCTTTCCTCTTCCCCCAGCAGAGGGGCGGGAGCCCCGGCCCCCGTCCCTCCCGGGAAATCCGGATGCGCTTCATCCGGCTGTGCAGTCCGCTTCCCTTAAGGAATTAGTCCTCCGCGCGACGCTTCTTGGCGATCAGGGCGATCACAGCAGCGCCCACCACGGCCAGCACCAGCACGTAGGGCATGCTGTCCAGCATAACGCCCATGTCGATGGAGCCTTCGTAGGTATTCGTAATCGTCGTCTGCTTGGCAGTTCCATTCGTCAGGCCTTCCTTGTCATTATCATAGCTGACAGTGTAATTGCCATTCATCTGCTTCTCCGTATCAGAGATCACTTCATTGTTCTCATCCAGCTCAAAGACCTTGTAAGAAATGCCAGCGGGCAGATTGGCAAAGACAGCAGTCTGGCCATGAGAGAGTTCGAAGGTGTAGTCTTCAGTGAAGCTAAAGCTAAAGGTGGAGTCTTCGGCGCCAGCAATGGTAGCAGTTACAGTGCTCTTCATTTCAGTATTGTTAGGATTCTGATTGTAGAAGCGAACTACGAACTTAAACTTCTTGCTCTGATCGCCCAGTTTACCGGTAACGTTCTTAGTCACGCTCAGCTTATTGGCAGTGTAGGTATTTTCAAAAGCCGCCGCATCGCTCTTAGTAGTGGCACCAGTCTTGCGCAGTGCAACTTCACGAATCAAACCATTTTCACCATGAATGACAGTAACTACCAGAGTATAGGCATTTCCATCGTAGGTTACACCCAGCGTCTTGGAAGGAGTCTCTTTGATAGTGTAAGTATACACGCCAACGCTCTCATACGTAGGCAGATTAATGGTCAGATTCTTAGAAGTACCAGTGGTGGCCACCGCTTCGCCGGAATTAAAAGTGATCTCGCCTTTTCCATCCGCGAAAGTAGGAACAGGCATGTTGTCCATCGTCACAGTACTAGCAGCATCGGTAACGGAAACTTTCTCAATGGTGTATTTGAAGGTTTCTTCAGGAGAAACACCATCGCCAGCGAGTATATAAGTCTTAGTCAGAGTCACAGTGCCGTGATCAGAATAAGTAGGAGTAGCAGGAGCGTCAGTAGGCTCAGCCATCGCGACGGAGGCCACGCTCAGCAGCATCATGACTGCCAGCAGCATTGCCAAAATCTTCTTCATGGGTTCATCCTCCTAAAAATTGAATTCGTTGTTCTATGGAACCGGCCCGGTGCTGCCCGGCGCCGTTATTCCCTGGGATTTTGGGGCCACCGCCCCGGGCCCGGATTCACAGGCCCCTTCTGCGCAGGATGGTGATCACCTTGCCCTGCACTTCCTTCAGTGGGATGGGGCCGAAATCCCGGCTGTCCTGAGCGGTGGTGCGATAATCGCCCAACACGTACACGCAGCCTTCCGGCACCCTCTGGGGGTATTCCGCGCCGTCGCGGGGATAAGTGGGATAAATGATCTCTCCGCCCTGGGCCGTGCCGTTGACATACAGCACGCCGCTTTCGTCCATGCTCAGGTTGTCGCCTTCCCGGGCCGCGATGCGCCCCACCCGGGTTTCGCCCCCGGCGGTATACGCGATCACGTCGCCCTTGGCGTACTCCCCCTGCAGACGATAGCCGATGATCAAATCCCCGTCCTTCATTGCGGGAAACATGCTCTGCCCCCGCATTTGGGTAATCAGAAACACCTGGGTGAGCAGCACATAACCTGCCGCGGCCAGCAGCACCACCCGTGCCAGTAAACTCCGATACCCGTCCCTTGTGCTCGCCGCGTTCCGGCGGGCGTTGATGATGTCCGAAAGAGACTGGGGTTTCCGCTCTTTACTCATCATCAGCCCCCTTCCGGGAGACGGCTTCTCCTATCTTCCCAGCGGCGGCGGATTCCCTTGCTTCCTGAATCAGCGCGTCGCAGCGAGCCCGCTCTGCTGCCAGAGCTTCCTCGTATAAGGAATTCAATTCATTCATCCGCTTCCACACTTCGGTTTCGCGGACGCCGCCGAAGATTCCCTTGTGGAACTTCAGCTTCTTCAGCCAGCGGGCGATCTTCTGCTGCTCGCGGCTGAGCCCCTCCTCCGGAGCCGTGCTCCGGGCCGGGCCGGGGGAAGCGGCCTGTCTTCTGCTCATGCGCCGCCTCCTCAGTCGTCATCCCGGTGCTTCCGCCGGCGCACAATCACCAGCGCCGCGCCCAGCACCACCACCGCCAGAATCACCACATACGGCAGCGAATCCAGCAGCACGCCCGTATCCGGCAAGGCTTCCTTGTTGTTGGTGAAGGTGACCTTGTCGGAATCCTGCACAGTAACCGTTACCTTCTTATAGTCACCGTCATCAACAATGTTCAAAGCCTCATTCTTGTGAGATGCAGTCGTGCTATAACCGGCTGCGGCCTTCTCGCGGACGTAAATCGTTGCGCCCACGTCCAGCTGGGGGATAGTAAAGGTTTGGCCGTGCTTCAGCTTGAAATTGATCCAGGTCGTGCCATCCAGACTGTACTGGAATTCGAACTCCCTGGTCTTGTCGCCCAGGTTGCCCGTGACCTTCTTTTCAATGGTCACGTTGGTCTGCTTCACGAACTTGGCGTAGTAGGTGGCCGCCTCAAAGACCATGATCGTGCCTATATCATTGCCCAGATTCTTGGACTTTTTAGGCGTGATCTTATTGTTCACAACCCAGTCGCTGTCAACCGGCTGCGTGCCCGCTTCATCCTTGAACCAGCCGACGAACCGATAGTCTACCGCGGCGGTGGGCTTGGAGCCCTTCACCGTGCCAGTGAGCACCGGGACGGTGTTATCCTGGTAGTTATCCAGGGTGCCGCATCCCACAGGGCCGATGACCTCGTACTTGATATCTACCGTCTGTTCGACATAGTAGAAAATCTTGACGTTCTTCGCAGCCACATTCGCCGGGTCTTCGATGGCGATGTTGATGGCCTGATTTTCGGCGCTCACCAAGGTGTAGCCGAGAAATTCCTTCGCCGTCTGCGTTACCTGCGCCTGATACCGGGCGTTGCCGGTAACGGGGTCTACCAGCTTGACATCCGTGCCCCGCTTCAGGAAGCGGAACTCGTAGGGGTATTCGTTCCGGTCGTAGTACAGATTCAGTACAAGGCCCGCTTCCGTCAGGGTACCGCTGGCGTTGCTCTTCTCCTCATTGTAGGTGAATCCCGGAATGGTCAGCGGATCTTCGCTGTATTCCTGATGGATTACGCCATTCAGGTTGGTGGAGGACTGATACTCGGTGTAGCCGTCGCCTACAATGTTCTGAATCCAGTGGATGATCTGCACAGGCGCGTGCTCAGTGTCCTTGGTATACCAGAAGATAATCTCGTTTCCTTCGGCGGCCAGCACCAACCGCTTCTGATACGCATCCGGAGCGTAGCCCGTGATCTGCTTGAAGGTCTCGGTCACGACCGCATCGCGAGTTGTTACGGTCTTGTCAGGCGTAGAAACGCCATCCACCACAACAGGTTCGCCCGTCGCTTTGTCCAGATACCGAACGGTGTACTCAACTTCCGACTTCGCCACATACACGAAGGTAAATTCGTTCTTCTTGTTCTCTGCATTCCCCTCAATGTCCATGGTCAGAGAATGACTGCTAACATTGGGGAAGTAGCCAGACTGATAGACCTCATTCAGCTGCGTACCGGTCTTGGCCTCGAATGTCTTCGTGCTGCCTGCCAGCGCACTGCCCGTTGTCGGGGGCGCAATCTCAGTGCCGTCTTCCAGCTGATACTTAATCGTATAGGTTATCAGCACATCAGCGTTCCACTTTGCGTAGAGGTTCAGGTCGCGGTTGACAGGCATGGAGAAGACGAACGCCTTTTCCTCACCGTTATCGCTGATGTAGAACCAGCCGACAAACTTATACGGAGCGCGGGTGGGGTCTGCCGGGGGATTCGTTACCGCCGTACCATGGGGAACCTTGTCCCAGGTTTGCAGCGTTTCGCCGCTGTTATCCAGCACATCCTTGGTCAGGTAGGTCTTGACCGTATGGGTCTTGGGAACCCACTTGGCGTAGAGAATCATGTCGGAAGCCGGCATGGTCATGGTGCTCAAGTCAGCCTCAGAGCCAACATAGCAACCAGAAGTCGTATACCAACCCGCAAACTCATAAGCGTTCGCTTCCAACTCATCCGGATAATCCGGTGTGAAGTTGTATCCGTTCAGCGGCGCTTCATACTGGACGCTGCCGCCCTTACCAGATACTTCCGCATTATAGTTGTAGAACTTCAGGTTGTAGCTGTTGCGAGAATAATAGAAGTAATTGTTCTCCTTTTGGCCAGCTTGTCCGTTGCTATTGAATACAGGATCGGACTTCCACTGAGTAAATCCCGTAATCGCGTGGAATTCTTCTTTATAAGTCAAAGTTGAAGACCCATCACAGTTAATCTTCTTATACAGATTGAAATTCTTCCCGCTATACGAAGCATCTCCACTTTCACCATTCAGCGTTTCTACATAGTACCACAACCACGTAGCGTTTGTTGAGTCTGCCTGATTAAAGGTAATATTCTCACCCGGCATAATGTCGATGCTTCCCAGTTCATTACCCGCTACATACGTACTAGTGCCCGACGGTACTTTCCACCAGATGGTTTTCCCATCTTCATCCAGAATGGGGAAATTGCCATGGATATCCGCCTGATACTTCGCCGTAATCGTCAAGTCGCCTTTACAGGCGCTGCTGTGGGTATGCTCATAGCCTACAGGGCAGTTGTGCGTGTTGCATCGCCCAAGAATTCCATATCCATTACAGCTAAACCAGTGGCTTTTATCGCAGCAGGTTTCGGAACTGTGGGTATGTTCCACCATGCCGCAAGTTACTTCTGCTCCTGCGCCCTTAAACGTCAGGGTATAGGTATTCCGGGTAAAGTAGACATTCAGCACGGTGGAGCCATCACCCGCGACGGTGACAGTCTCAACCTTAGCCGTGTTATATGTAAAGTGCTTATCATCACGGCCTTCAAAAGTCTGATTCTTGTAATCGTCGCTCTTCTTCTGGGTGCCGGGAGCCACATTAGCGGGCTTATAGGTTCCGGCCACGCTGTAGCCGTTATCATTGGCGTTCTCATACCAGAACACCACGGTAAAACCGGATTCTCCCACTTTCCAAATTGCTTTATAGCTGGTATTCCCCACAGGCATGGTGGCGGGGATGTTCTTATCCCACTTTTCAAAAGTATAGCCGGGCTTGGTGGGCGTGTCGATGCCACCGACATTCGCACCGTAGCGGGCGTAGATGGGTTCTACGCCATAGCCGCCGTCCAGATCGAAGTTCATCAGATAGTAGTAGCGGTCGTAATAGATTTCCACCACCGTGCTACCATCCGCCGCGATCGTGGTCGTGTTATCGTAGAGCAGGGAATAGAAGCCTTCATAAGTCGTAGCAAGATTAGTGCCTACAGTAGACTCGGTGCGACCTTTCTTCGTCTCGGTATCTGCCAGCGTATATTGGTCGTTAGAGACATTCTGCTTATAGTGCTTGACAGTAAAGTCCACCTCAGCGGGGTGATAAGTAACGGTGTATGTCTTGGCCTCGGAGGTTTCCACATGAACCACCGATGGATCAGGCGTATAACCAACCACAGTGGGACTCTGAATGTCCTGGGTGTAGGCGCTGCCGGTGGCAACCTGAGCGCTCCAGGAGGGCGCGGCCTGCTTGCCGTCCTCAAACTGATAGTTGATGATAATGGTATAGGTAGAGGGGGCAGGGGTGGTCTGCTCGCCTTCACCGGCATTCGCGACGGCTGCGGCGGGGGCGGCGGCGCGGAGGGGGGTCTTCTTCAGGACGGGCTCCTGGGCGGGGGCAGCCACGGACACCGCATCGGTGAGGGTGACGGCGCTTTCGCCCTGGGAATTGCCGGCGGCGTCCAGGCAGCGGATGCGGGTGGAGGAGCCGGCGTTTTTCAGAAGCGCGTAGGTGAGGGCCACGCCGGAATCGGCGCCGGCCAGATCGGCCCACACGCCGCCCACCAGAATCTGCCACTGGCCCGCGGGGCCGGACAGCACCACGCGGCCGTTCCGGGGCACGGAGACGCTCTGGCCCAGGGTGGCGGTGGCCTGGTAGCCGTAGATCACTTCAGAGGTGGTGTTGGAAAATTCGTAGGTATAGACCGCGTCGGGCTCGGTGATTACCGGCGCGGGGGTTTCCTGGGTTTCCGGGGTTTCGGCGGCGGCGGGGGTCTCCGCTGCGGCGGACTCGGCGGAAAGGGTCAGCAGGTCGCCGAAGACGTAACCGGTGCAGCCTTCGTATTCCACGGCGTACCACACTTCGCCGCCGGGCAGGGTGACCTTCTTCAGGGGCTTGACCGCCGTGCCGGACTGGGCGATTTTGCCCAGGGATTCGCTGTCCCTGCCGGGGGCGGTGCGCAGGTTCACGTCGGAGCCGGCGGTGACCGCGATCATGCCGGAGACGTCCTCTTCCACGGGGGAAGCGGCGGTTTCCGCGGGCACGGCGGTTGCCGCGGGCGCAGCGGTTGCCACGGGCTGGCCGACGGTCTCGGCCGGATGGGCGGAGGGCTGCTCCGTGTGCGCTGCGGTGGGCGCGGCGGATTCATGGGCAGACTCCGCCTGGGGTTCGACGGTGGCGGCCGCAGGCGCGGGCGTGGGTGTGGGTGTGGAAAGCAGATCCTCCTCCGTCGCGTTGGCCAGGGGCGCAAACATCGTCATCATCACGGTCAGGCAAAGCACCAGTGCCATCAACCTTTTTTTCATCTTCAAACCCACCCTTCGATTTCTGCAAGGCTTCCGGTCGATTCCCGCCGGAATTCGGTATTTTCGGGAAATGCGGATTCTCCGCACGTAGATATGCTGCCGCACGCCAAAATAGACGCGTTTTCGGTAGGACAAACACAGCCCACCGACGGTTTTCTGCCGATATGCGGGGTTGCGAAACACGTGCGCTCCACAACGGACGCAATTTCGACTATCAATTTTCTGCTTGCCTTTATTATAAAACAACCTTCTACCCTTGTCAACCCGTTTTCGTCAAAAATATGCCATTTTCACAGGAATATGTGAACGATTCATTGATATAATGTAAAGCACCGTGCCATTTAATATGCAATATTATATATATGATCCAACGGAATCATGCGTTTCTTCCTATTATATAGACAAAACTCCGCAGGAACGGGCCTGCGGAGCAATTTGTGGATTGATTTTATTTTACCTGAATGTCGTGGTCAAATTCCGATTTTTCCAGGGGAATTTCCCGGGGGCGCAGGCGCGTGCCGTTGCGGAACACGCCGTCGATGGTCAGGCGGCTGGTGCCGTGGCCCTCCGCCGCGCCGGTAAGCCGGCTGCGGGGCATGGGGGCGTCCGCCGGGCAGGAGACGAAGATGTTCTCGAAGCGCACGTCGGTGACCTTGCCCAGAATGTGGTCGTTGGACCAGGGACCGTCCTGCACGTGGGAGACAATCAGCTCCGGCTGATAGCTTTTGCCAAAGCCGGGATAGGGAGCGGCCATATCAGACTGGAACACCGGGGGCAGGTCGTAGGGGCTGCATTCGCAGCGGATGTTCCGCACCAGCATGTCGTGCACCCAGGCCCGGTCGCCGTCCCGAATTTCCAGGAACATGAACGAGCCGTGAATCAGGTCGCAATCCTCCCAGAGAATGTCGTAATATTCGTCGGCGCAGGTCTCCTCGCCCACCTCCAGGCAGCGGGCCCAATCGCACCAGACGGTGCAGCCGGTGACGGTTACATGGTGCACGTTGACCACATCCCAGCCCTTGATTGCCTTCAAAACCACGCAATCGTCAAAATCCCGCAAAAAGCAGTTGGCCACGCGCACATGGTGGCTGTTGAAAAGGTCGATGCCGTCGCTGTTATAGCGCCACATGCCGATGGTTTTGGCCCATTCGCAATCGATGCGGGCGCAATCGGCAAAGATCATGGAGAAGGTGGCGCTGTCCCGGGTGATCACCCCGGCCACCTGGCAGTTTTCGCAGGAATACAGCCGGACGCAGCCCTTCAGCACCCGCTTTTCCGAAAGATGCCGGCGCAGCGCCGCCTCGTCCCGCAGATCTTCCGTGCCATCCAGATTCCAGGGGAGCAGGGGCGTTTCGTCCGTGCGCACCTCGCGGCTGCCGTCAATCACGCCGTAGCCTACAATGCGCACGTTCTTTTTGTGAATGGCCGTCACCGAACCGTACAGCACCGCGCCGCCTTCCAGGAACAGGGTTTCCCCGTCCCGCAGCTCCAGATCGCCTTCGTGCACGCCGGGGGCCAGATAGCGCACGTTGGCCGCCGATTTGTCCACGCCGAAATCCGTGAGGGGATTGGCGAAAATATGCAGCGCGTGGTGCCAGCCGTCCAGTTCCACCGTGTAATGGCCGCACTGGGCGATTTCCAGGCGAATTTCCCGGCCCTGCACCCGGGGCTGAATCCCCCGGGAGAGGGGGCGCACCGTGCATTCCGAGAAATCCCGGCTGGCCAGCAGCGTCATTTCCACCGGCGCGTCCATTTCAAAGCTGAGAAAGGAGGCCTCCTCCGTCTGGTCCAGGGGGCGCTGACGGCCGGGCCAGGGGGTGTTATAGGGCATGGCGGAAACCCGGCAAAACCAGGGATATGCCCGTTCCCCGGCGATGGTTACCTGAAAAAACGCGTCGCAGCCTTCCCCGGCAGGGGGCTGATGAATTCGAAGCATGGATTTTTCTCCCTTCAAAAAACACTGAATGGCCCGATC
>OLPF01002915.1_pt1 | contig 10172 bp, 10 predicted proteins | sample 1673121 | NCBI WGS metagenome assembly OLPF01 (sample SAMEA3136756, study PRJEB25190) | human gut metagenome | reverse complement strand
GAGGGACTGCGGGATGCGACATTAAATACTTCGGAATGGAAAACGAAACCTTTGAAGATAATCTGTCTCTTATTGACGGTGATCTTCCCGAAATTTGTGCCTATATGCTCGCCGAATATTATTCTTCCGGCGTAAACACCGTAAGTAAATCACTGGAAGCTATAGCCGGGAGAAATCCGATGAACTATCGTTTGGATAAAGGCCAACCGTTTTATCAATACAAATTCAAAAAGTTTTTAACTGACAGCGCTCTGGGGATGTTGCCGTCGAAGCCGTGGGACGGAACAGCTGATGCTACAGGCGGTTATATAATAGTCAGAGAAGACGGCGAGGTTCTTTGTTACCATCTGTTCAATCGTAATGAATTTGAAAACTATCTCATAAACAATACAAAGTTTGAAACGGCAAGCACCGGAAGGCACGAGTTCGGTTCAATCTACAAAGACTGCGGTAAGTATTATTTAAAGCTGAATCTTCAAATACGTTTTATTAAATAGTATATGAAGCTCGGAAGTTTATTTGCCGGAATCGGCGGAATCGAACTCGGTTTTGAACAAGTGGGCTTTGATATTGTTTGGGCAAATGAAATTGATACAGACGCGTGCAAAACATATCAGTTCAATTTTCCGAAAACAAAACTGATTAAATCAGATATTCGAAAAGTCAATTTTTCCGAACTTGAAAAAATCGATATTATAACAGCAGGGTTCCCTTGTCAACCGTTTTCCGTTTGCGGGAAAGGAAAAGGCTTTTTCGATGAACGAGGAAATCTCTTCTTCGAAATAATGCGAGCTGTAGATATTTTACGTCCGCAGATAATTTTTCTTGAAAATGTTGCAAACCTGACTGAACACAACGGTGGGAAAACTTTCAATGTGATACATAATGAACTTGTGAGCCGAGATTATATAATTCGATATCTAATTGCAGACGCTTGCGATTACGGAATTCCGCAACACAGAACAAGAACATATATTGTTGCATTCCGTGATTTTGCCAAAAGCGTGTTATTTGATTTCCCCCAAAAACAGCAATTGCAAAAGCATATCTTTGATGTTATCGATAAAAGAACAAAAGCTGACAAATCATTTTATCTTGACTGTAACTCAAGACAATATTACAAAATGAAACAATCAATTGACGATAATAATCAGATTTATCGTTTTTCGGATTATGGTATTCAAAAAAGCAAAGACGGAATCTGCTTTACATTAAAAGCAAATATGGGCACATGGTACAATCGAGTTCCTATCATCAGAGATGATTTCGGTATCAGAAAAATTACACCGAAAGAATGCCTCGCCCTGCAAGGATTTCCAAAAGAATTTTCTTTTCCCGAGATCCCGATAAACAGCACATATAAGCAATGTGGTAACAGCGTGGTCGTACCGTTGATTAGACAGATAGCGGAAAATATTATTAAAGCTTTAGGGGATGAGTTTCATGGCGATTAAGAATAAACTATCGATTTATTTGGTAAAGGAAGGTCTTGAAGACAAAAAAGATATTTTTGATAAGCCAAATGACTTGCGAGAACTCCAAAAGTACGCGGACGGTTCTGTTGCATATTACGTTCCTTCAAACACACATAAACCAAGTTGGCTTAAAAGCTTTTTTCTCAATTCGAATAACAGCGAATTATGGCAGGCAAACTCACGTGTTGTTTTGCTAAAGCAGTTAAGCATCGGAAATGAGAAACGTATTTTTGCTCTTACTTTTGGATATGCAAGGTTTTTGTTTAAAGAAAATGTATTAGAAGAACAGTTCGGATTGCGAGTTATTCTTAATACAATACAGCAAAACCAAATAAGAAGAATAGCTAAATCAAGCGTTGGTTCCAATCAAAAGCAAAGCGATGAACAGATGCCGAAAAGCAGTGATATTTCAGAGTTCGGTTTTGATATAAACCGGGATCTTATGAGAAATGTCAGTGGTAAATCCGACGATGAGATGTTTGAAAATAGTATGCTTACAGGTGGAGATATTTTCAGTTTAACAGTCAGTAGAGATATAACCAATGTAGATGAGCTGTTAGAATATAGTTACGTTCGATACAAGGAAGATACTTATAAGGAAAAGTTTGCTTGGATTGATAATATAAAATATGTTAAGGACAAAGCAAAAATCGATATTTTGAACCGACAACTTGTAAATGAAATCCGCTCCTGCAATTATGATAAGATTTGGATGGCCGTTCCCGAGGTTGTTTCATGGGAAGACATAAAAGATTTTAAAATATCCGGAATAAAGGAAACATACGACGACATTTATATTGATATTGTTGTTGACTCATTGAGAAACGAGTTAATTGATGTTGCTCAGCTTCAATGCAAAAGAATTTGCGCAATGTCAAGCAATGATGATAAAAGGACCGTATATGAGTGGAATGCTTATAATTGTATTGTTGCTGAGATTGAATTGCATGGAGAAGCTTACTGTTTAAGTAACGGCAAATGGTATCGTATTAATAACAATTTTGTTGAAAGTATAAACAACCAATACTCGTCCATTGACTTACTTTTCGAAGATTTTTCAGAGTACGAAGGCGGTAGTGAAGACGATTACAATGATTTGCTTAATAAATCACTAAAAGGATCACAACTTCTGCATAAATACAAAATATCAATTGGCGGAGGACAGGGCAACAATATTGAACCGTGCGATTTACTTTGGAAAAATAAAATGATTCATGTAAAGAAGAATGGCGGATCAAGTGTGCTAAGCCATTTATTTAACCAAGCTTTGGTTGCGGGTCAGGCTTGGTTTGATAATGATTTTCGAACTCAATTACACGAAAAATTGAAAGAAGCAGGAGAACAGGATTATATCGAAGAACCTTTTAAATCTTCCGACTATGAGATTATTATTGCCATAATAAACAAATTTGATGATGAACGACCCAAAATTCCTTTTTTCAGTAAGGTCGCTATTTGCTATGCCGCAAAGAACATGAAGAATGCAGGCTATAATGTTAAACTCAAAAATATAAAAATGCGGAGTTTAGATGACTAAAGAGCACTTGAGCAGATGCAAAATTCTATTGAGTGCATAAAGCATAATCTTGTGAGCGCAGAGAAGACTTACCTAAGCACCGTATGAAAGCAGAAATAACCTCTGTTTTGCTTTCATACAGTGCTTTATTGTTTTCAGCACGGGCTTAAAGCGGAACTGCAAAATCATATGATCCCTTTCGTACCACTGTGCGAAAGGGATTTTTTGTGCGGGTTTTTAAAAATATTTGGCTCAACACAAATTTTTTCTGCCACTTAATAAGTGAGGAAATTTGAAAAATGCAAGGTATATGTTCACATGCTGCTAATAATGGATCGGAGTTGCACCTAAAAAACTCATCAAGAAAATTTGATGGCAAGGGGTTAATTTTCCGATATTTTTTCAGCAATCCAATATAGAGAGGCGAAAGTAATCAACAGCGATAAACAAAAAATTAAATCAAAATATTTTCTCGTAAACTATGCATATTTTCTTTAATTTTTGACGATTGGTGGAGGGACTGATCACAGCACCTTGAAAATTGAATGACCGGCTGAATGGAGATATGACTTTGCCACGATGTATGCGAGTAGCAGACAGAGCGAAGCGACTGTGCGGTGAAATTCCGGGCGGGGATATAAAAACGCCATCAGGCAAAACGGCAATTTTTTCGGAAAGGAGGTAATGCCTTTGAGGACATTGGAGCTTAATTAGAAAGCAAAAAGCATTCTGTCAGAAATGCCGCGCTGCGCGGCACCGGTTTAGCAAGCACTGAATTTGGGTGCACCAAATTCTATTCGCTTGCAAATGGCATTGCATTAGCAAGCATCGCGTTTGGGTGCACACACCGCAAACACACTTGTTAGGGGTTGCTATACGCCCCCCTAAAACCCCAAAAAGAAAGGATGACTATTATCGAAAAAAGAACAGAGAGAATTAAGTTTTGGTTGACAGATAAGGAGTTAAAGCAAATCGACCGTAAAGCTAAAAGGCTCGGTATGAATCGCTCGGAATATATCCGTCACCTTATTGCAAACTGTAAGCTTGTCCACACGCCTAACATTGATTATGAGAGCTATTATAAGCGGCTTAAATATATCAGCGATGAAATAAACCACCACTTAATTGTTCTGAATCAAATCGGAACATTGGATGAGCCACGGTTTAATCATCTCTGCGAAGATGCGGTCAAAACAGCAAAAGAATTATCTGATGAGCTTACCGAAAAGCTGGATATTGAAATCGAAAAATCAAAGGGGGTGAAGGCTTGAGAAACCGAAAGCACTATGTTCAAGTTCGGATGACAAAAGCCGAAAAAGAGAATTTCTTAAGGCTCAGTAAACTGTGCAACGCCCCTGAGAAAACAGTTCTGTATTGGCTTGTAAACGATATGATTGTTAACGAAAAGCCGCCCGAGATCTTTTTCAAAATCACAAGGCTGCTTTTAAGACTTCAAACCAATGTCGATCACATTTGGCTCGGTCGCAGCAATTTATCCGAAACAACCAAGCACAAATATCACAGGTTTTCAAAGGAGCTTAATGACCGCGATTGCGAAATCACTTTCAAAGGATTATTCGCAGAAGCACACTACGGTGAAAACCGAAAATAACAGTATTGAAAGGCAGTAATTATGACACAAGCAAACCAAACTGCCGTTTCAATCATATTTTTATATACACAATTTTCTACAACAGAAACGGCAGACAAAAAGAAATTAAAATTAGGAGAAAGGAATTTATGAAAGATATGAAAACGTCTGCCGAAAAGGTAGTAAAAGAACCCAAACCGAAGCTTATGAACATTAAGCTTGAAAAGCTTCACCCCTTTGAGGATCACCCCTACAAGGTGCTTGATGATGAGTCAATGACGGAGCTTGTTGAAAGCATAAAAGAGTACGGATTTCTAAACCGCATTATCGTTCGTCCGTTTGAGGACAAGCCTGACGAATACGAAATCATATCGGGACACCGCAGAGTACACGCCGCCGAGCTTCTTGAAATAAAAGAAATTCCGGCAATTGTTCATTTTATTGACCGAGACCAAGCCACGATTTTAATGGTAGATTCAAACTGTCAGCGTGAAAATCTGTCCCTTATGGAAAAGGCGCGGTCATATAGAATGAAGCTTGATGCGATTAAGCACCAAGGTAAAGCTTTGGGACAAAATGTCCCGAAGTCGGATGATAATAGGACAACGGCAAAAATCGGCGCAGAAAGCGGAGATAACTATAAAACCGTTCAACGCCTAATTCGTTTAACCTATCTCGTTCCTGAACTTCAAGAGTTTGTAGATAACGGCAAGATGAAAATGCTCCCGGCTTATGAATTGTCTTTTCTAAATGAAGAAGCACAAAGAGATGTCATTGACCGCATCGATGAAACCGAAAGCTTTCCGTCCCACGCACAAGCCCGCCGTATGCGCACCGCTTTTGAAGAAGGCAAGCTTGACTACGATACCGTAGCTGAAATTATGGCAGAGGTTAAACCCAATCAAATTGAAAAGCTGAAAATCCCGATGGACGATATTCGCAAATATGTACCGTCCTCTATGACACCGGCTGAAATGTTGGAATACCTGCTTAAGCTTGTCAAAAGAGAATATGACCGTCAGCATAACCGCGACGCGAGATAAGGAGAGTGTCTGATGGAGGGAAATTGTAAAACTCCAATTTCTAAGTGTGAGTTTGACAAGAAATTATTGTCCTCCTTTGCTCTCTTTTTATCATCGGAAATCAAACAATTTTATCAAAGCGAGGAAGGTAAACAATATTATGAAAATTGGATCAAGGAACAAGTAAAGGATTAACTCAAAAGCCCACCGTCATTTTGGCGGTGGGCAATTTGCATATTTGCAATAAAAAGTGTATTCGGTAAAATAAGCTTGAAATTATATTTGAAAGGAAGGCAATTATGAATGTAGTAATATATGCTCGGTTTTCAAGCCACAGCCAAACCGAGCAGTCTATTGAGGGGCAGCTAAAGGTTTGTTACGCTTACGCAGAAGCAAACCAAATGAATGTAGTCGGGGAATATATTGACCGTGCGCAGACAGGTACAAACGATAACCGTCCGAGCCTGCAAAGAATGTTGATGGACAGCGATAAACATACCTTCGAGGGGGTTATCGTTTATCAGCTTGACCGATTTGCAAGAAACCGATTTGACAGCGCTATCAATAAGGCAAAGCTGAAAAAGAACGGAGTCAGAGTGATTTCCGCCAAGGAAAATATTGCAGACGATCCGTCGGGAATACTTGTTGAGGGTGTGCTTGAAAGTATGGCGGAATACTATTCCGCCGAGCTTTCTCAGAAAATACGGCGAGGTATGGATATAAATGCCGAAAAGTGTCTTTCAAACGGCAGCAATCCAGGACTCGGATATAAGGTGAACGCAGACAGAACCTTCAGCATTGACCCCGAAGGCGCGGCAATCGTGAAAGAAATATTTGAAAGATACTCAGCCGGAGAAACCAAAACCTCTATTGTAAAGGATTTGCAGCGCCGCGGAGTAAAAACCTCAATAAACAAAGATTTCAGTATGAACAGCTTAGGCAAAATGTTGACCAACAGGAGATATATCGGATTTTATATTTACAAAGGGACGGAAACACCAAACGGAATGCCGAGAATTTTAGAGGATGATTTATTTTATCGTGTGCAAGACATTGTAAACAAAAACAAGGACGCTCCTGCACGCACTCATGGCGAGGGTGAATACCTGCTTACAACAAAATTGTTTTGCGGATACTGTAAGGAGATGATGGTCGGTTACGGGGGTACAAGCCGAAACGGAAAGCAGTATCATTATTACTGCTGCAAAAAGGCGCGCAAAAAGAAATGCAATAAAAAAATTATAAGCAAATCAATTATTGAGGATATTGTTGTAAAGACCTGCCTAACAATGCTGACAAAGGAGAACTGCAAATATATTGCGTCACAGGTAGGAAAGTATTGCGCAAACGACAGCGATAATCTTGCCGTCAAAAATCTAAAAAACGCAGTTAAAAATTTGGATACAGCCATTGAGAATCTTTGGAACAGCCTTGAACGCGGGGAAAATACCGAAATGATTACAGAACGCATCAATGCCCGCACCGCCGAAAAAGAAAAGCTGTTAATTGAGCTTGCGAAAGAAGAAAACAAGCGCACTGTACTGAGCGAAGCCCAAATAGCAGCGTTTCTTGATTATGTGCTCAAGCTCCCCGCGGATGATATCAATAAAAAACGGGCGATAATCAACATTTTTGTCAATGCCATTTACCTGTACGATGATCATTTGGATATTGTGTTTAACGCAAGCAATCAAATGATGGAAGCCAAAAACATTCCTATTGATGATATCGAGGCAGCCTTTAACGGCTGCTCCGATACCTTACATAAGTGTTCATCTATAAACAATGTTGCCCCACCAAAAATCCTGTTCACTTTAGTGGGCGGGATTTTTACTTATTACTTATTACTTCTTCACTCTTACTTCAAAATAAAATCCATGGCGGGATTTTTGGGAGGTAATAAGTAATAGGTAATGGTGAAGAAGTGCGGTATCCGCTGCGCGGATGATTAAAAAAGGCGGCGATAATATGTCCGGTGGTCCGTTAATTATAAAATCCAAAGAATTTGCTTTGCAGATTATCAAGGTTTGTAACTATGTAAAGCAAACTAAAAAAGCGTATTAACGAACCAACTTATAAGTAGCGGAACAAGTGTCGGTGCAAACATTCGTGAAGCTTTTATTTTGTACCGTTTCGTCGCGCGATCGTACTTAGAAAACCCGTATAAACAGCGGTTCCTTGTTTATGCGGGTTTCGGTGATTTTCGGCAGCCGTGTTATATTGCCGAAAAATATAATTATCCTATACGCAAGATTAAATTGCACACGAATTTCACACGAAAAAAGGATTGCCGCACGGCAGCTTTCGGAGCGGTCAAACATCCCGGCTTCCCAAGGAAATTGCGGAGAAATCGAAAAATTCATAATGTACGGCGGAAAATCCGCCGTGCTGTCTGTGGGCGCTGAAATCGGGGGAAATGAGGTCGAGTGTCCGACGTGCAAAGCAAAAAATCCGAAAGGACAAAAAATTTGCTCCTCCTGCGGTGCAAAACTCAGAAAAAACTGTCCTCATTGCGGTGCGTCGGGGGACGACGTGAAGCTTTGTCCAAATTGTAAGGCCGAGATTAAGGGCAACGAGGCCTTTTGCTCAAAATGCGGAACTGAAATCAATTGAAAATACGGGCGGTGCCGAAAACAGCGGTAACGCCCGTTTTTATGTCTGTTGACTTTTTTTGGCGGGTGTGAGATAATTTTAAAAAATCGGGAGGGGAGAGCATGGACAGAAAAATCGTTATCGGGCGGCAGGACGGCGGCACGGTTTTGCTGCACTTTTTATACAACGGACTCGGTCTTTCGCACGGGGAGATAAAGCGGCTTAAGTTTTCCGACGGCATAAAAATCGACGGAAAATCGGTCACGGTCAGGCACACGCTGGCTGTCGGCGAGGTGCTGACCCTTTGCCCGCCCCAAAAAAGCTCTGAAAACATTCCCCTCTGCGACATTCCTCTCGACATTGTTTATGAGGACGGCGACATTCTTGCGGTCAACAAGCCGTCGGGGCTTGCCGTTCATCCGTCGGCGGGAAACCGCGAGCAAACCCTTGCGGGCGCGGTCATGAATTATTATAAAAACACATCCTTTGTTTTTCGCGCCGTCAGCCGCCTTGATAAATATACCTCAGGCATTGTGGTCGTGGCCAAAAACGCCGACGCCGCCTTTCGCCTTTGCAGGGCATTTGAAAAGGGAGAGGTCAAAAAGACATATCTCGGGCTTTGCGAAAAGGCTCCCTGCCCGCCGCGGGGGGAGATAAACGCTCCCATAGCGAGGGTTTGCGGCAGCGTTATCAAAAGAGAGGTGTCGCCGACAGGAAAGCCCGCCGTTACGGCCTATGAAACGGTGAGGGCGGACGAAAACGGCGCGCTGCTCCGCCTTTTCCCGTTGACCGGGCGAACCCACCAAATCAGGGTGCATCTTGCAAGCGTCGGCTGCCCGCTGAAATATGATTTTCTTTACGGAAAAGAGGAAGAGGGAAAGCATTTTCTTTTGCATTGCGAGCGGCTTGAGTTTTGCCGCCCCTTTTCGAAGGAAAGACTCACGCTGACGGCGCCCGCGCCCTTTGAATAGGGAGTCGGTGCCGCAGCCTTTTTTGACTCTTGACTTTTTGGCTTAGATGTGTTAAAATCCAAACTTGTTGAAACTTCAACAAGTCGGGAGGGCTTAAAACGGAAGGAAAATTCGAAACCTTTACGGTGCTGATGACCAAGATAAACCGTAACATAAAAAGAATTAAAAACCGCGAAATGAGGGAATACGGGCTCAAAAGCCCTCACGTTTCCTGTCTTTATTTTTTGTATATTTTCGGCGGGCTGACCGCTACCGAGCTTTGCGAAAAATGCGAGGAGGACAAGGCCACCGTCTCGAGAAGTCTCGGATTTCTTGAGCAAAAGGGATTTGTCCGCTGCCGAGAGCAGGGAAAAAAGCGATATAATTCCCCTATGGAGCTAACCGAAAAGGGTAGGGAGGCGGCAAAAAAAATTGCCGATAAAATCGATTCGGTCGTGGAAAACGTCGGCGAAGATTTAAGCGAGGGAGAGCGGGAGGTATTTTACCGTTTTCTGAATAAGGTCAGCGACAAGCTTGAAAAAGCGGCGGCCGATGAAAGGATGTAAAAAATGAGTGTAAAAATAATTGTCGATTCGTCGGCAGATATGGCGGAAGAGGTTCAAAATTCGGTGGAAACGGTGCCGTTGACCGTGCGGTTTTCAGATAGGGAATATGTCGACGGAGTGGACATCGACCGCAAGACATTTTACGAAATGCTTATCGAAAGCGACGAGCTTCCCACAACGAGCCAGCCCTCTCCCGAGGCGTTTAAAAAGCTTTTCCGCACCTTAAAAAACGGTGAACAGGCCGTTGTCATAACCATTTCCTCAAAGCTTTCGGGAACATATCAAAGTGCCTGTATCGCAGCAGAGGATTTTCCGGGAATTTTTGTTGTGGACAGCGGAACGACAACGGTGGGGCAGGGAATTATTGTCGAGCTTGCTCTTTCCCTTTCGCAAAAAGGCCTTTCGGCAAAGGAAATTGCAGATCGGCTTGACAGGGAAAAGGAAAAAATCACTGTGGTCG
>OLPF01002909.1_pt1 | contig 10188 bp, 9 predicted proteins | sample 1673121 | NCBI WGS metagenome assembly OLPF01 (sample SAMEA3136756, study PRJEB25190) | human gut metagenome | reverse complement strand
GCACCGCCAATGCCAACGCCGCCTTGGCCGGGCGGGGGGGGGGGGGGGGAAAACGGGGGGGGCGGGGGCGCGGCCCCGTCAGGGCTGCTCCACGGGCAGGTGCATGAGGGCGTCGGCCTCGTCCCAGGGGACGAAGTAGCCCGCGCCGTGCGAGCAGAACACGCTGCCCGCGGGGTTGTCCGTGTCCGCGCCGGGATCGTAGGCGGCGGCCTGAACGGCGGGCGCGGGGTCGCGGCAGGGGTCATAGCCGTCGGGCAGGAGGGAGATCTCCCCCTCGCCGTGGGTGAGCGCGCGCAGGGCCGCGGGGTAGTCCATCAGCGCCGCCACCGGGCCGCGGCCCGAAAGCCGCGCGCACGCGCCCTGCGTTTCGGGCGCGCCGCAGTCCGCGCCCATGGCGGCAAGGTCGGTCATCACGCGGCCCACATGCTCCGCCGGTACGGTGAGGGAAAAGCGGTAGTACGGTTCCAGCAGCACGCAGCCCGCCTTCATCAGCGCCTGCCGGATGGCGCGGTACACCGCCTGCCGGAAGTCGCCGCCTTCGGTGTGCTTGAGGTGCGCGCGGCCGGAGAGCAGCGTCACCCGCACGTCGCTGAGCGGCGCGCCCGTCAGCACGCCGCGGTGCTCGCGCTCCAGGACGTGCGTGCGGATCAGGCTCTGGTAGGGCGCGGGCAGGTCGTCCACATGGCAGCGGGAGTCGAAGGTGACGCCGCTGCCCCGCGGGCCGGGGGCGAGGAGCAGGTGCGCCTCGGCATAGTGCCGAAGCGGCTCGTAGTGGCCGCAGCCCACGGCGGGCCGGGCGATGGTCTCGCGGTAGAGCACGTGGGGCGGCAGAAGGCGCGCGTCAAGGCCGAAGCGGTCCATCAGCAGCCGGGCGAGCACCTCGATCTGCACCGGGCCCATCACCCGCACGGTGGCGCAGGCGTGCTCCGCGTCCCATGCCACGCACAGGGCGGGGTCCTCGTCCTCCAGAAGGCGCAGGCATTCCATCAGCCGCGTGGGCGGCGTGCCCTCCGGCGGCTCCACGCGCACGGCCAGCACGGGCTGGGCCGGCGCGGGCGAGGGCGCTCATCGTTTGCCGAACATAGTACATTCCTTCGGGGTCGAGTCCCGTGCAGGGTTCGTCGAAGATGAGGACGTCCGGGTCGTGCACGAGCGCCCGGGCGATGAGCACGCGCCGCGCCTGGCCCGTGGATAGCGTGAGAATATCCCGCTCGGCCAAGTCGCCGATGCCCAGCTCGCTCATGATTGCCCGGGCGCGAGCGCGCTGGCCGTCGGTTACCGTGCAGCGCTGGGGTATCCCCAGCGAGCCGAACAAGCCGCCGGCCACGATATCCTGGGCCGGCACATGCACGCGAATCTGATCCTGCATCGTGGACGACACCACGCCCAGCGCTCGCTTGATGTCGGCCAAGGTGACGCGCGCATCGCCCCGAAAAAGCACGGGCGCCTCATCGCGGTGCAGCGGGTGTATCTCGCGGGTAATGAGGCCGATGAAGGTCGACTTCCCCGAGCCGTTGGGTCCCAGCAGTGCCGCCGATTCTCCCTCGGCAAGGGAGAACTCATCCACCGCGAGAATCTCGCGGCCCGCGCGGCGCACATGGGCGTCGCGGATACGCAGCAGCGGCGACAGGTCCGTCATGGCTTTCTCCTCCAACAAGAAAGCGCCCGCACGGATGCGCGGGCGCTTCGTTCTTCTCTCATTCGCAAGGACGTCCTCGCAGCGGCGGGAGCGTCGCCTTACTCGGCAGCTCCCTCAGCCGGCTGGGCACCATCGGCGGCACCCTCGGTCGGCTGCTCGGCGGCGGCGTCATCGCCAGCAGGTGCGGCGCCCTCAGCATCGGCAGCAGCCTCATCGGCAGCGGCCGCGGCGGCATCTTCGGCACCTTCAGCGCCCTCGTCGACGCCCTCGGCTACGGGAGCCTCAGCGCCCTCGCCTTCGCCCTCGGCGGTTTCCTCATCCAGCACGATGGGGTTGCCATCGGCATCGACGGCCGTCACACCCGTGCCATCCGTGGAGGTCTCCGTCTTGGAGTAGTTCGCCATATCGACGTAGTAGGGCAGCCCCTCGGGCATGTCGTTGATCTGAATGTCAGCAGCGTTGCGCTGCTCCTCGAGCCACGTGTAATAAGCATTGGACTGGTTGGAAGACTGCAGCATGGTACGGATAGAGTCCTGGAACTCCGTCGGCAGCTGATCGAGGCTCGTCAGCTCTTCCGGCGCTTCGAACACATCGGTGCACTGGATGATGTGAATGCCGTACGTGCTGGTCACGAGCCCGCTCACATCGCCCTTGTTCAAGTCGGCCAGGGCCGTGGTGTACTCGGTCACGAGGTTGGACAGGCGGTCCCAACCCACGTTGCCGCCCTCGGCGGCGGAAGCGGTGTCCTTGGAATAGGACTCGGCGGCCGTGGCGAAGTCGAGCTCGCCGGCGTTGATCTTGTCGAGCACTTCCTGGGCCTGAGCCTCGTCGGAGGCCTCGAACAGGATGTGCGAGGACTTCTTCGCGCCGTCGTAGGAGCTCACGTAGGTTTTCGCGCTCTCGAGCACTTCCTCGTCCGTGGGCTCGGCAGCGCCTTCGCCCACCTTCTCCTGCAGCTGCTGGGACACCAGAGACAGCGCGATGTTGTCGCGATACTCGTCCTCGGTCATGCCCACGGCCTCGAGGGCCTCGGCCCAGGCACTATCAGAATCATAGTGGCCACGCATGGTTTCCACGTACTGATCGATCTCGGTGGGATCGGCGGTAATGCCCTCGGCCTCGCCGCCCTGCTTCACCAGCTCTTGGTCGACGAAGGAGTTGACGATCTCCTCGCGCACCGACTCAGGCGTGTAATCGTTGTCGGCGAGCCACTGGCCCCAGGCGTCCTCCTCGGTGAGGCTCATCTGGGCGCGGATGTCCTGGATGGCCTGCGTGACCTTGTCTTCGGGAATCTCCACCCCGTTGACCGTGGCCGCGACACCGCCCGTATAGGTGGGCGTATCGCTGGTCTGCTCGGAGCACCCGACGATACCCAGGGCGCACACAGCCGCCAAACCAACGGAAGCAAGCGATTTCGCAAAAGACAGCTTCTTCATAAGCACCTTCCTCATAGGCAACGGGGACGGCCGAGGTTCAATTCACGATGGCGTTTTGAGACAGTCCCCGATAAGTTCAAAAGGCATTTTCCCACGCATGACGGCACGGTAACAACCGCCGCACAATTTGCCCACTTTTGATTCACGGTACGTCAATGAGAACGAGGAAGAAATCCCACTTCAAAGCTTATGAATTGGGTCATATTCGGATATTTTGATTCACGCAATTTCCCATACAGAAAGGGGGCGACCAAGGTCGCCCCCTACGGGTAGGTATGTGGCTCGGCCATAAGGTACGGGTTAGTTCTTCTTCGCCTTCTTGCGGTCGGTGGCGGAGAGCAGGCGCTTGCGCAGGCGGACGGACTGCGGGGGGACCTCCACCAGCTCGTCGTCCTCGATGTATTCCAGGGCCTCTTCCAAGGTGAAGGTGATGGGCGGCGTCAGCTGGATGGCCTTGTCGGCCGAGCTGGAACGCTGGTTGCCCAGGTTCTTCGTCTTCTCGACGTTCACCACCATGTCGCCTTCCTTGGCGGACTCGCCGACGATCATGCCCTCGTAGCAATCGTCGCCCGGCGCCACGAACAGACGCCCGCGCTCCTGCAGCGTGTCCAGCGCGTAGGCGACGGCCTTGCCCGTGGACATGGCGATCATGCCGCCGTTCTTGCGGCCGGCCATTTCGCCGGTGTAGGGGCCGTACTCCTTGAAGTGGTGGAACAGCATGGCCTCGCCGTGGGTGGCGTTCAGGATGCGTGTCTTCAGGCCCATGGTGCCGCGCGAGGGGATGGAGAACGAGAGGTGCGTCATAGTTTCATCGGAGGCCATGTGCTCCATGATGCCGCCGGCGGTGCCCATGACCTCGATGGCCTTGCCCGCGTACTCGTTGGGCACGTCCACCGTGGCTTCCTCGATGGGCTCGAGCTTCGTGCCGTCCTCAGCGGTCTTGTACACCACGCGGGGGCGGCCCACCTGGAACTCGAAGCCCTCGCGGCGCATGGTCTCCATGAGCACGGACAGGTGCAGCACGCCGCGGCCGGCCACCTCGATGCCGGATTTGTCCTCCAGCTCGTTGATGCGCATGGAGATGTTGCTCTCCTTCTCGCGCATCAGGCGCTCCTTCAGCTGGCGGCCGCCGACGATCTCGCCCTCGCGACCCACCAAGGGACTCGTGGACGCCTCGAAGACGACGGCCATGGTGGGCTCTTCCACGGCAATGGGGGCCATCTCGGTGACGGGGCTTTCCGGATCGGTGATGATGTCGCCGATGTCGGCGTCCTCGATGCCGATGACGGCCACGATATCGCCGGCATCAGCGGCCGTGACCTCGGCCTTGCCAAGGTTTTCGAAGGTGTACACCTTGCGAATCTGCGCGCGGCGCTCGGCCCCGTCGGGCTTCACAACGAGCACCTGCTCCTTCTCGTGCAGCGTGCCAGAGGACAAGCGGCCCACGCCGATGCGGCCCTCGTAGCTGGAGTGGTCCACCGTGCAAATTTGCAGGGCCACCGGGCCGTCGATATCCACGTCGGGGGCGGGAATCTCATCCAGAATGGTGTCGAGCAGCGGCACCATGTCCATATTGCCGTCGTCGGGCTCGCGGCGGGCGTAGCCGTTCACGGCCGAGGCGTACACCACGGGGAAGTCGAGCTGCTCGTCGCTGGCGCCCAGTTCCACCATGAGGTCGAAGACCTTGTCCACGGCGCCCTCGGGGTCGGCGTTGGGACGGTCGATCTTGTTCACGACCACCACAATGCGCAGGCCGCGCTCGAGCGCATGGGAAAGCACGAAGCGGGTCTGGGGCTTGGGGCCCTCGTAGGCATCGACGATGAGCAGGGCGCCGTCGGCCATGTTGAGCACACGTTCAACCTCGCCACCGAAGTCGGCATGGCCCGGGGTGTCGATGACGTTGATCTTCACGCCCTTGTAGGTGATGGAGATGTTCTTGGAAAGGATGGTGATGCCGCGCTCGCGCTCCTGATCGTTGGAGTCGAGGACGCGCTCTTCCACCTGCTGGTTCTCGCGGAAGACGTGGGAAGCCCACAGAAGACGGTCTACGAGAGTGGTCTTGCCGTGGTCGACGTGGGCGATGATAGCGACGTTGCGGATGTTCTCTTGCTTCATGAATCTTCTTTCGGTTCGTTTTTGGGCGCAGAAATTATAGCGCTTTGCGGGGGCAATAACGGGGAATGGCCGCAGACGGCACCGGGACGACAAACGGGCGCGGCAGAAGGGGTACGATGCGCACGGCCGGACGAGACGGCGGGAGCAACTACTCCTCGAGGAGCGCCTCGTACTCCTTGCGTTCCTCGGTGAGCTTCGCCAAGTGCTCGTTCAACGTGTTGAGATTGCGCTGGGCACCGAGAAACTGGATGATGCCCCACACGGTGGCGGTGCCGGCGACGGCGGCGATCATGCCGAGGATGCCGAAAGGCCGCCGGATGGTGAGCAGCGTGGCCACCGCGCCAATGGCCGCCATGGCCAGGCCGTTGCGGCGCTCGTCGGAGACGGTGTCGCGCTGGGCCACCAGCTGGGCGCGGGCGGCGGCGATGCCAGCAAGGCGCGCCTTAATCTCGGCCTCGGTGAGGTATTCCACTTCCACACCGTCTTCGACTTCGGTCCAGGCACGCGCGGCGCCGGATGAGGAGGATGCGCCGGACGAGCTGCCGGAGCGCGCACCGCGGCCGCCACGGCCGCCGCCTGCGCCCGAAGACAGCAGGTCGTAAGCCTCTTGCAGGCGCTTGAACTGCTCCGTGGCGCGGTTCTGCAGCTTCTCATTGCCCGCGAACTTGTCCGGGTGCAGAATCTGCACCGTCTCGCGATAGGCGATTTTGATGTCGTCGGCCGTGGCGTCGTCTTCCAGGCCGAGTATATGCAGGGCTTCAGTTCTGTTCATGGGCAAAGCCTAACATGATTTTACGGCCCATGCCAGCAGAACCGTTGTGATCACCAAAGGTACGAGATCGGCCGGATTGCCCGTGAGGTAGGTAGAGGGCAGCACGCCGCCTGTCAGCAAAAGGGGGCCCCAGAACAGCAGATCGAAAAGGCCGTGAACGATTACGGGGGCCATCAGGGAAAGCGCCCGCTGCGGGAAAGGACGCGAGCCGTAGGGACTACGAACGACGAGCAGCGCCATGACAGCCCCGAACAACGTCGACTGCGTCACCTTGAGAACGCCCTGGATCGCAGCAACACCAATGTCGGCTCCTGGCGCCATCAGCGATCCTTCAGGGAACAGGTGGGCCAATCCGAATATGAGGGAACTCGCCATTACCGCGAAACCGACGGGATCAACGACCGCGCGTAAGCCGGCGAACCGATGACGATGAGCGCGCGGCGCTCTTCTTGGGTATGCTTCATTCCGGCGACGCGCCCAAGACAGGCATGCCCACAACAACACGCCGCGGAAAAGCACCTCTTCCACCACCGCCGCCTCCCAAGCCTCGGCAAGCAATGCGCCACAGCGCGCCAGCTGCACTGCTTGCGAACCCCCGTCGGCCCACCACTGACCGAGGCCGCCCACGACGCCGGCGAGCAGCACCAAGACGAGCACAGGCCCAAAGCCACACGGTATGATTTTGGTATTTCCCATGGCGCATCATTATAATAGGTGCGCCTCTTTGACTGCGCCGGCACCTTTCAGCCGGCCTCGCGAAAGGATCCCCATGAAGCCTATGCCCCCCGTTACCGCCTTTGTGTTGAAGGTGGCAGCTATCGTGGGCATGACGTGCAACCATATTGCCAACGTGTTCGGCAGCGAGCTGCCAGGGGGCGCCATGGTCGCTTTGTATTCTTTGGGCGGCCTCACCTTCCCCATTATGGCGTATCTGCTGTGCGAGGGGTATCGACACACCTCCAGCGTGCGACGCTATGCAGAGCGACTCGCCGTGTTCGCGGTTGTCTCGCAAATTCCCTATTCGCTGCTGTTCGGAGCGACGGGTAACGTGCTCATCACCCTGCTTATCGGGCTCGGGATGCTGTGGCTTGTCGACCACCAGCGGCAGAACCTTGTCCTATGCGCGCTGGGCCTCCTTGGAGAGCTGGCCGTCAGTTCCTTTTGCGACTGGGGCATTATCGGCCCGCTTATGATTCTGCTTTTCTGGCATTTTCACGATCGGCCGCGCGGGGTAGCGCTCGCGATGCTCGTACCTTTTTTGAGCCTAGGGCTGCCGGCTCTTTCATGGGCAGTCAGCGATCCTGCGCTGCTAAGCCTAGGCGTACTCGGCTATTACACCGTTGGGTTCGGGTTGGCAACAGCGCTCATGCTGAACTACAACGGCCAGCGAGGCCGACCGTTGAAATGGTTCTTCTATGGGTACTACCCTGGGCATCTTCTAGCACTGTGGGCGCTGGCGCAAGCGCTTGCTCTCTAGCTGAAACGCCAAACCCTGAGGGCGCGGCGGTCCTTTAGAAGCGCTCCCTTTAAAGCAAGGCTAAAGCGCTTGATGCCCGGCATTCGGAACGGCGACGGCATCAGCCTCGACAGCACTATTGCCCAGCACCTGGCTTTCGAATGTGGCCAGCTGCTGCGCCATCACGAGGCGCCGGCGCACGGCGACAACGCCCCACAGCGCCGTTCCAATAGCCCCCAGACCCGCGACCCAAGGAGCCGGATCAACCGGAGCGTCGAAGGCCCCCATGGGAACCTCCTCTTCGGCAATGGCTTCGGCGCCGCCGACTCGAGCAACCATCGGTGTTGCATCATCGTCGATGGAAACCGTCTCGGCTGCAGGCTGCTCGGCGGGAGCCGTGTCAGCAAGCACGACCTTCGCGGGAGCGGCCTGGGGCGCGGGCTCGGACACAGCCGTGCGCTCGCCCGCATTGAACCCACCGCCGTTGGCACCGGTGGCGGTGTCGTTATTCTGGGCATTGCTCTGCGACTGCTGAGGTGTGGGCGGCGCGGGAACCTTGATGCTTGGCACCTTCGGGGTTTCGTTGTCGGAAGGCGCCGGCGGCTTCACGCCACCGTTGTTGTCGACTGACCCGTTACCATTATCGTCGGGGACGACGGGCTTGCCGGCAGGATCGTTATCGCCAGGGTTTTCGGGCTTGACCGGCTCTTCGGCTGTCTTTTTGTAGACCAAGGTCATGCCGGAAACGGAGGATCGCGCGAGAGATTCAGCTGCTACCGTAACGGACTCGCCGCCATTCTTCTCTGTAGTTAGCTCTTTCGAATATTCGTAGCCTTCGATGTCGATGATTTGGTCGTCCGCAGCTATCTCCGACCCAACGGCAGCCAAAATGGTGCGCGTGTCGGTCTTGTTGCCCTGATCATCTACGTCGCCCACAGCAAGTGCGTTGCCCTCGGCGTCAATGTAGCGGACATCGAAATTCACCAGCTGATCGCACAGTTCTCCGTCGAGGTGCCACGTATGCCCTGCCACCGCATAATCAGTCGCTCCGGAGCACACCTTAAGGGCGGTCCACTTCGCAGCACTCAGGCTCAGTGCTTGGGCACCAGGGTAATAGTTGATCGACCGCAAAGCCGTGCCTATCTGATTTTGCATAGCTTTAAGCTCAGTTTGGTCAACCTCGTAATTCAAGGGCTTTTCACTCGGTTTTGCAATGCCCTCCAATGCAATGACGCCTACCGTGAACCAGCCCTCCCGGTTGACCTCCAACCCGGCCGCCTTCGCCGTATCCAGAGCCGGCCCATTTAAATGCAGGTACACAAAGACGTTCGATCCCGCCTCGGGCTCCTCGGGTGCAGGCAAAACAAGGTGCTCGGTAGCCGCATCGACGCCGTCGGCCTCTTCTGCCAGGGCGGTGCCGGGAAGCACCGTCAGATTCAAAAATGTCAGAGCGAGCAATGCGGCCAAGCCGGCAGCCAAAACCCGCATCGCCAAACCCATTCCTTTATTGGTAAACCGCGTGATGTCTCCCACGATCATCACCCGCTTCCTTCCCATTTCAGCATCTCGTTAAAGATGATTCAAGTTTACCAAATATTGACAGAATTATCAGCTCATCAACCGCATTATTCGGCCTGGGAGATGCCAAACTCACGTATCAGCTCATCCCGGTAACTCTCTTCCACAGCTGCCCGTCGAGCGTCGTCGAGCCGTTCGGCGCCCAAAAGCAACGCCATCAGCGAAGCAACCTCGCTAGCCGCTTCCGCGCGGCCCTCGGCCAGGCCTTGCTCTCGGCCCTCGGCCAGGCCTTGCTCCCGACCCTCGGCCAGGCCTTGCTCCCGACCCTCGGCCAGGCCCTGTTCAAGGCCCTCGGCCAGGCCCTGTTCAAGGCCCTCGGCCAGGCCCTGTTCAAGCCCCATCTGGAGGCCGATTATTTGACCGCGCTCTTGTCCCTTTTTCTCAGCAATGCGCCTTTGAATTTCCATGTCTTCCTCAAACGTCAGCAACGCCATCTTCTCCTTCCGCCAATTCTCGTTTTTGTTGGCCTTTTTCACCGCAACGGCAAGCTGGCCCATAAGCGGATCTTCCCCGGCTTCCCCCGTCCAAACATAGTGTAGCAGGTTCCGCAAGCGCCCCTCGGGGAGCTTGCCCCAAGCAGGGGCGGATAGGGCTTTCCAAAGAAAGCCATGACCGATGCGCGCACTGGGTTTCTCCAAGCAGTTCACATCGAGCGTATACACAGGAAGTCCTTCATCGAACGGATCGTGCATGCAGATGAAAATAATGATACAAGGAGGTAGCTCTTCGTAACCTTCTCCCTTCCGCAGAGTCAGCGTATCCAACGCTCCCTGGTAGTACCGCATTCTCCGTCCGAGGTCTTCTCGCTTGGTTGTCTGCATCTCAATATCGTAGATCTCGTTTTTCGTCTTCACGAAGGCATCGAGACGCACGCCGTGATTGGTAAGTGTCGGGCGAACGTCATCTTCAGTGACGATGTACTCGATATCTGCTATCGACTCGTCTAGGATAATTTCAATCACTTCGCGGCACAGCTCTTTATCCGTCATCAAAAGATCGAACATAGGCCAGTCGCTGAACTCGAGCATGCCGTCTTTCATGGGAACCTCCTTGTTTCATCGATGGAGGATCCACCCTACTCGATCGTGACCGCGGAAATGACGCGGGAATGTCCCGATCCGTTCCCCGCGCCGACCCCGACGGAGTCGCAAAACGCCCGGAAGACGCCCCAGAACCGCACGTAAGCCGCAGT
>OLPF01002905.1_pt1 | contig 10203 bp, 8 predicted proteins | sample 1673121 | NCBI WGS metagenome assembly OLPF01 (sample SAMEA3136756, study PRJEB25190) | human gut metagenome | reverse complement strand
CGGGGTTTGCGGCGGGCGCTCGCATAAGCAAAGCATTGGCTCAGGCGGAACGCACTGGAATGAATGCCGGGGCTTCCCAGTTGCTGGACGCCCAATACCTGTAGGCGATACGCGGCGCCCTCGCCGCTCCAAATGATCGACCGCAAGGCCATCCGATGAGCCACAAAACGATTCTTCTATTTAATACCCTCCCACCTTTTCGATTTCTAGCCAAAAATGCGCCAATAGTGGGTGCATTAATTTCTATTTCCGTGGCAACTGCGCTGCGTTAGCACCACCGGCGCCTGCACTCGCATTCACAACATGTGGATGAAGGCCTGCGATTCGAGAGGAGCTGCGCGCACCGGCAACCCTAACCGCTGCTTTCGGCTACACTTTTGACAAACGCTACGACCGAAGGGGTTTCATGAGGCTCACCATTGAACGCATGGGTTACGGTGCCGATGGCATCGCGCATACCGACGAAGGCAAGACGGTCTTCGTCGCGGGAGGCGTCGTAGGCGACGTGGTAGATGCCGAGCTAACTTCAGACGGTCCATCGTTCTCGCGAGCCCGAGCCACCAATATCATCGAACCATCCGGGATGCGCGTCACGCCCCCCTGCCCCTTCGTGGGTGTTTGCGGTGGCTGCCCTTGGGGAGCGCTCGGTCGAGAGACCCAGTTGCACGCTAAAGAAGAAAACCTGCGCTCGGCGCTCCAGCGCATAGGCCATTTCACCCCCGAAGAAATCAACGACCTCGTGCAGCCGATTCGCTACACGAAGGATGCATGGGGCTACCGCAACAAGGTCGAGCTCGGCGTGCACAGCGAAAACGGTCGCCTTCGACTTGGGATGCATGGCATCGACCCCGACCAGATCATCAAGGTTGATCGGTGCCCCCTATTCGAGAGCACTGCGTCCAAGGCAATCAAGGCGGTCACGGGCGCCCTCTCCTATCTCGGTAATTCGCGCGACCTCAACCTTGAGCGCGTGGGCATTCGAGCGAGCCGGCGCACCAAAGCGCTCGAAGTTGCGCTCTGGACCCCGACGGGCGGGTTCCCGCGTGCCCACGTGGCGCGCGTGCTCGATGACGCCGTCAAACCCACGAGCGTCGTCCGCGTACTCACCAAGGGAGACCGCGCAGCGCGGCGCGTAGAGAAAAACGAGCTTCTCGCTGGCCAGGGGTCTTGGACAGAGCGAATCGGCGAGGAAACCATGCGCATCTCGGCGCCCTCGTTTTTCCAGGTCAATACTGCTGCAGCCGAGCTTCTCATCGAGCTTGTCGTCGACGCCCTCAAACCCGGGCCCGACGACGTTGCGCTCGATCTGTATTGCGGCGCGGGAACGTTCACGCTGCCGCTCGCACGCCGATGCAGCTGGGTCGCAGCGGTTGAATCATACGGCCCCGCCGTTCGGGACCTGCGCCGCAACATCGAGCGCGCCGGACTCGACAACGTCGACGCGATCGGAGGCGACGCGGTGCGCGAATTCCCCGGCGACGATGCCGACGTGCTCGTAGTCGACCCCCCGCGCGCCGGCCTTGCGGCCGAAGCCATCGAGCTCATCGCTGGCACCTCCGCGCGCGACGTCGCTTACGTATCCTGCGATCCGGCAACGCTGGCGCGCGACCTCGCCCGTTTCCGCGAAGACGGAACGTTCAAGGCGACGGCGATCACGCCGGTAGACCTTTTCCCGCAAACGTATCACTGTGAAACTGTCGTGCACCTTTCGCGCGCCTAGCGCTGCGTCGATACGGTAGGCTCATCGCCGCATCTCGTGTCTTGTGCCTGCGCAGTTCGGGTATAAGTCGTCTGAAATCTGCGAGAATCGCAGGACGCATACGTATGAAGGGAGCCCCTATGAGCGCAGTCGCCGTGCTCGTTGCCGATGGATTTGAAACAATCGAATGCCTCACGATGGTCGATGTGCTTCGGCGAGGCGGCGTGCGCGTCTCCCTCGTGTCTACCATGTCGACTCGCGATGCCGTAAGCTCGCAGCAGATCGAAATCACCTGCGACTGCACCCTCGAAGAGGTCGATTTCGATGACTATGACTACATCGTGCTTCCCGGCGGCCTGCCCGGCGCGACCAACCTGCGCCGTGACGAGCGTGTGTGCAACCTCGTGCGCGAGTTTGCCACAAAAAAGCATGTCGCCGCAATCTGCGCCGCCCCCTCCATACTCGGCGAGCTCGGGCTTCTGGTCGGACGCCGTGCCACCTGCTTCCCCGGTTTCGATAAGAGTTTCCCCGCGGGCACGTTTGCGGGCGAAAAGACCGTCATTGTAGACGGCAACATCATCACCGCGTCCGGCATGGGCCAGGCGCTGCCGTTCGCACTCGCCGTGCTCGGCGATATCGCCGGTGAGCGAGCCGTAGAGAAGGTGCGTGAGGGCATCCAGCTATGATCCTCGCCTCGCAATCCCCGCGCCGCATCGAGCTCATGCGCGAGGCGGGCTACGACGTCCGTATCCTGCCCGCCGACGTGAACGAGGCGCCGCTTCCTGGAGAAGACCCCTTCTCGCTCGTCGACCGCCTCGCGTGCACAAAGGCCGCAACCGCTCTGCGCGCACACGCTGAGCCCTCAGAGGTCGTTCTCGCCGCTGACACCATCGTCATCATCGACGGCATCGTCCTCGGCAAGCCCGTGGATGCCGAGGATGCGCACGCCATGCTCCGCCGCCTCTCCGGGCGCACCCACACCGTCGCGACCGGCGTCTGCATCGCGCAGTGCGCTGAGGACGCTCCGCGGTGCCTAGGGGACGAACCGCCCATCTCGTTTGTCGCCAAGACGTCCGTCACGTTTTACGAGCTCAGCGATGAGGAAATCGATGCCTATATCGCGACGGGTGAGCCCATGGACAAGGCTGGCGCCTACGGTATCCAGGGAGCGGGCGGACGCATGCTCGTCCGCGGCATCGAGGGAGATTTCTACAACGTCGTTGGGCTGCCCATCGCCGAGGTCGTGCGCCGGCTGAGAACGCTCTAGACACCGTCCCAGAGAGGAGGATAGCCATGAGCGCATCGAGCACCTGGCAACCCATTCCCATCAGCAGCATCGAAGGGTTCCGCATCGGCCACTTTACGAATCGGGACGCCGCCACGGGATGCACCGTTATCGTTGCAGAGCAAGGTGCCACGGGAGGCGTTGACGTGCGCGGCGGAGCACCGGCTTCGCGCGAAACCGACCTACTTCGTCCCGAGAACACCGTCGATGTCGTGCATGCCGTCTGCCTTTCCGGCGGCTCAGCCTTCGGCCTCGAGGCTGCATCGGGCGTGGCACGTGAACTCGAGGCTCGCGGTATCGGACTCGATGTTGGCCCGACGCGCGTGCCCATCGTATGCTCGAGCTGCATCTTCGACCTCGCATTCGGCGATGCGAGCGTCCGTCCCGGCGTTCAGGAGGGCATCAGCGCGACCCGTGCAGCCCTCGACGGTGACAGCACCTGTGTCCCCGAGGGCACGGTGGGAGCCGGAACCGGAGCCACGGTGGGCAAGCTCCGCGGGCCGAGCATGCTCATGAAGGGCGGCCTCGGCGCGCGCGCCATCGAACTTGGCCTGCTTCGCGTTGGTGCCGTCGCCGTCGTCAATCCCTGCGGTAACGTCGTTGATCCGCGCACCGGTTCCTTCATCGCGGGCATGCGCAGCGCACCGGACAGCCTCGAGATCGTCAGCATGGAAGAAGCCATGCTCGCCGACTCAGACGGCCTCTCCATGCCGCTCGACCGCACCAACACCACCATCTCGTGCATCATCACCAACGCACGGCTCACCAAGGCGCAGGCGACCAAGGTTGCGCAGATGGCTGCCGACGCCTACGCGCACACGATCCGTCCTACGCACACCTCGAATGACGGCGACACCATCTACGTCCTCGCCTCCGGGGAACTTGGGTGCATCGATATTCCCATCGACCTCATGGGCCTCGCCGCCACCCGCGTGCTCGAAGAGGCCATCTGCGCCGGATGCACGACCGCTGACGGAATACACGGAGCGCCCGCGTATAAAGATATCCTCAAATCTGTATCATCGTGAATATAGAGGCGACCTTTCGGCACGTTAACGATGTACCGAAATCGGTTGCCTGTATTTTTTCGAACGATATGGGAGCTCGTTATGAACCAGACGACTGAGACCTCTGCCACCACCGCGCCTCACAAGAAGGGCATCGGGCTCATAGGCCTCATCGCGCTCGTCATCTCCTCTTCGATCGGCTCGGGCGTCTTCGCCCTCTCGACGGATATCTCCGCCGCCGCAGCACCCGGTCCCGCCATCATCGCATGGCTTATCACCGGAATCGGTTTCATCGCGCTTGCTAACACGTTCGGCAGACTGTCGCTCGAGCGCCCCAACCTCGATGGCATCGTCGCCTATGCGCGCGAGGGCTTCGGCCCCTTCGTCGGCTTCGTCTCGGGATGGGGTTACTGGCTCTCCATCTGGATTGGCAACGTCGCATTCGGCGTCATGCTCGCCACCGCCATCGGCTACTTCTTCCCGCCGTTCGCCGGTGACCTAACCGTGGGCGCGGTGGTGTTCATCTCGGTGATCAACTGGCTTATCGTGCTCCTCGTGAACCACGGCATCGAAGAGGCTTCCGTGGTGAACGCCATCGTGATGATCTGCAAGCTTGTCCCCATCTTCGTGTTCATCGTCGCGATGCTGCTCATGTTCAGCTTCGATGTCTTCACCGCCGATTTCTGGGGCAATGTCGCCAACAACCTTGGCGGCCCCGATGCGCCCGGAAGCGTGGGCGCCCAGATCATCAACTGCTTCATGGTCATGATGTGGGTGTTCGTCGGCATGGAGGGCGCGAGCGTGCTCGGGCACCGCGCCGAGCGCAAAAGCGACGTGTCGCGTGCGACGATTCTCGGGGTGACGGCGCTCGTTGTCATCTACGTTGCGGCATCGGTTCTCCCCTATGGCTACCTCACGCGCGACGAGCTGCTGCAGATGGGGTCTCCGTCCATGGCCTACATCTTCCAAGAAGTCGTCGGACCCTGGGGCGGCGCCTTCATCTCGGGCGGGCTCGTCATCTCGATTTTCGGCGCATGGCTCTCGTACACCATACTGGCCTCCGAAGCCATGAACCGCATGGCCCGCATGGAGCTGCTACCTCGCTCGTTCAGCAAACTCAACGACCACAACGCCCCTACGAGCTGCCTCATCATCACCGGGTTCATGATCCAGCTACTCTCGATCGTGATGCTGTTCTCCGAGGCGGCGTATCAATTCGCCTATTCGCTCTGCACCGCATCGATCGTCATCTCGTGGGCCCTCGCGTCCGCATATATGGTCAAGCTCGCGAAGCGGCGTGAAGTCGAGCATTCCGGTTCCGCGCTCGCCCTCTCGGTGTTCGCAACGGCGTTCCTCGTCATCGCCATCCTTCTCGCCGGCGTAGACCTGCTCATGCTCTGCTGCATCGGCTATGTTCCGGGGCTCGCGTTCTACGTCAAGGCCCGACATGATTATGGAAGCGCAACCGTGATCTCCGGTCGAGAGAAGCTGCTCGCTGCCTTTATCGTCGTGGTCGCCGTCATCGCCGTGGCTCTCCTCGCCACCGGGTACATCACGATCTAGCGTAAACGTCAGGCAACGGGCGACGTCCGGGACATCCTACCGCCCAAATCTGCGCAAGTGCATATCGAGCAGGTGCCCGGGCATATCGTTCCGCGCACAGTTACGCAGAAGGCCCGGCAGCGCCGGGCCTTCGAGTATGTTTGAGCACGGGGCGATATGCCCGGGCACCGACGGGAGCGATATTAATTGAATTTGAAGATCTTGCTCGCTGCGCGATAGAGCCCGATCGAGGCCTTCTCCCCCGCCTTCGTGGGCAGGTTCGTGCCGATACCCAAGATGCCACAGCGCGCATGGCGGTACATGCGCTCGTCGTACTCCTTGAGCTCGGCCCAGAGGCGCTTGTTCTCCTCTTTCCAGCGATCTTCCTCCGAAAGCTTGGAGAAGATGGAGCACACCGACATCATCATGGTGAAATACCCCATCATATAAGACGCAAGGCGCGGTTCCTTCACGTCGGTATAGAGGTGATACGCGTTCATCATGATGCGCGTGATGCGGAACTGCTGGTCGAGACGGCGGATCATGGTCGCCTCGTTCACGCTCTGCCCCTCGCGCCCGATGAAGTAGCGATAGAGGTCGATGTCGGCGTAGTACATGGTCTTGCAGTGCGGCAGCGGCACGTAGGCATAGATGTTATCCACGTAGAACGTGTGCGCCGGAAGCGGTAGGTTGGCCTCGCGCAGCACGTCGACTCGGTAGCAAAGACTGTGCATGAGCAGGTTCTGGTCGGGGCGGAAATACCCGATCTTATCCCATGTGAAGACCTTCTTACGGGGCAGGGCACCGTGATAGCTGATGGTCACGTGCTTGCCTTCGTAAACCTTCTCGTACACGTAATTCGAGATGAAGAGGTCAACGCGCATGTCGCGCTCTTCGAAACCGCGCAGGAGGCTCAGCATGGTGGAAAGCGCCGCGGCGTCGAGCCAGTCGTCGGAATCGACGACCTTGTAGTACGTGCCCTGCGCCTCGCGCAGACCGGCGAGCAGCGCGATGCCATGACCACCGTTTTCCTGGTGAACCACCTTGATGATGCTCGGATAGCGCGCGGCCCATTCATCGGCCTTGGCGGGTGTCTCGTCCTTACTGCCGTCGTCGACGATGATGATCTCGATGTCTTCGGCAAAATTGCTCCCCTCGAGAATCGAGGTGATGCAATGGTCCATATCGGCGGCAGAGTTGTAGCAGGGAATACCGAAAGAGATGATTTTATGCATGGCAGGAAATGATTTCGTCGGAGAGTTCGAGGGCAGAATCGGTCACCGCGTCCATGTCGTAGTAGCGGTACTCGGCAAGGCGACCGACCGGATGGAAGTTCGTGAGGTTCTGGACACGCTCAAGGTAGCGCTCGTACAGCGCGCGGTTCTTAGGATCGATGATCGCGTAGTAGGGCGTCTGACCGCTGCCCGGCTCGTACGCGTGGCTGAACTCCTTCATGATGGTGGTCTTTCCAGGAACCACCTGTCCGGTCATGTTCTTGAACTCGGTGATGCGCGTGAAGTCCTCGCTCGTGGTGTAGTTCACCGTGCCAACGGGCTGGAACTGGTCCTGTTCGAGCGTCTCGAACTGCATGTCGAGCGTACGGTACGGAAGCGCACCAAGGTCGAGGTTGAAGAGCTCGTCGAGGGGACCGGTGTAGACGATCTCGCCGCCATAGACCTTGCCGCAAACGCTCACGTTGTTCTCATCGAGCGTGAAGATATCGCGGGCGTCGACGCCAACGAACACGTCGATGAGGTCGTGGTCGAGCATATGCTCGAACAGGACGGTGTAGCCATCCTCGGGCATACCCTGATAGGGCGCCTGCGGGAAGTAGCGGTCGTCATCGCCGATGAACACGGGCACGCGGCCGGTCACCGACGGATCGATCTGGTCGGGCGTCTGGCCCCACTGCTTCATCGTGTAATAGAGGAAGACGTTCTCATAGACATAATCCGCGACCTCCTGAAGGTCCGGATCGTTCTTTTGGCGGAGCTCCATGATGGGGACCTTCTTGTCCTCACCGAAGGTGTCAACGAGCTTACGATACAGTTCTTCGCCGCGGTCTTCGCCGAACGCGAGCTTGAGGCTCGTGTGGTTGAAAGGAACGGGCATGAGGGTGCCGTGGATGTTGGCAAGCACCTTGTGCTGGTAGTCCGTCCACTTGGTAAAGCGCGAGAGGAACTCGTGCACGCGCTCACTGTAGGTGTGGTAGATGTGCGGACCGTACTTGTGGACGAGGATGCCCTCGTCGTTCACGTAGTCGTAGGCGTTGCCCGCGATGTGCTCGCGGCGCTCGAGCACCGCGACGCGAAATCCAGCGCCCTCCGCCACACGGCGCGCGCATACCGAGCCGGCGTACCCGGCACCCACCACGATCATGTCGTACGCATCGGGGTTGAAGGTTGCCGGAAGACCGTTAGAGATCTGCATACATGCTCCTTGCAGGGTTTTTCTGACTGCGATCGATTGCCGATCCGTCAATTATCTAAGCGATTATAGCGCTCAGCGCCCTATAATGGTCATGCCACACAAGGAAAGCTCAACATGCCGCGGCAATGGAGGCGATCGCTCGGTTCGATGACCGAGACGGGGCCCGTCGTGGGTGCCGAGCCCGAAACTCGAGGAGAACTATGAGTGACTTCCTAGACCGCATGAAGCAGACGGCGAAGCAGGATCTGAAGACCATCGTGCTGCCCGAGGGCGAGGACCCGCGCGCCATCGAGGCCGCCAAGAAGATCATCGCGGAGGGCCTGGCCAATATCGTGATCCTGGGCGACCCCGCCGAGATCGACGTGCCCGGCGCGCAGATCATCAACCCCAAGAGCCCCACGGCCCCCAAGCATGAGGCCTATGCGCAGAAGTTCGCCGAGCTTCGCGCGAAGAAGGGGGTCACCATCGAGCAGGCCCGCGCGCAGATCATGGATAACACCTACTACGGCACCATGATGGTGAAGATGGGCGACGCCGACGGCCTCGTCTCGGGCGCGTGCCATTCTACCGCCGATACGCTGCGCCCCGCCCTTCAGATCCTGAAGACCGCCCCCGGCACCAAGCTTGTGAGCGCCTTCATGGTCATGTGCACCCAGACGCCGGACTTCGGCGCCAACGGCACCGTGATCTTCGCCGACTGCGGCCTGAACATCGCCCCCACCTCCGATGAGCTCTCCGAGATCGCCATCGCCTCCGCCGACTCCTGGCGCGCCTTTATGCCCGGTGCCGACCCCAAGGTCGCTATGCTCTCCTTCTCCACCATGGGCTCCGCCAAGGGCGACGTTCCCGCCAAGGTCCAGGAGGCCGTGCAGCTGGCCAACGAGAAGGCTCCCGAGCTTGCCCTCGACGGCGACCTGCAGCTCGACGCCGCGCTCGTGAAGTCCGTGGCCGAGCTCAAGGCTCCCCACTCCTCCGTTGCCGGTAACGCCAATATCCTGGTCTTCCCCGACCTTGAGAGCGGCAACATCGGCTACAAGCTCGTTCAGCGCTTCGCTGGTGCCGAGGCTTACGGCCCCGTGCTCCAGGGTATCGCCAAGCCGGTGAACGACCTGTCCCGCGGCTGCTCTGCAGACGACATCGTGGGCGTCGTTGCCATCACCGCCGTCCAGGCTCAGATGGCCGAGTAACTTTACTGCTCAAAAGCCCTTTTCTAACGCGCCTGTCTACGCGGTAAGAATTCGCCCTCCCCCGTAACGACCAACCGCTCAAAGCGAGGGAGGGCATTTTTTATCTACAGGCTACGGCATATCCCAAGCCGTCTGATCTGTGTGCAGCAACTTTTCGGAAAGCTCGGAAAGCGGCTCGCCCAGGAAGTCTCGATAGCAGGCTGCCACGTCGGGATTCTCGTGGCTAAAGCGGATCTGCGCATCATGGTCGAGCGCTCGCAGCACCGCCGCCCTCTCGCCGGCAAGCTCAACGCCATCGTGAATGGGCTGGCCGCCGCCACCAACGCAGCCGCCCGGGCACGCCATGACCTCAACGAAGTCATAGTGCACAGCACCGCGCTCCAGCGCATCAAGCAGCTTGCCGGCATTTGCCAGGCCATGGGCTACCGCCACGCGCAGCTCGCGGCCGTTGAGGTCGAAGACGGCCTCGCGCCAGCCATCACAACCGCGAACCTCCTTAAAGGCATCGGGCGCGGGATTCTCCCCCGCTACGAGGAAGTATGCCGAGCGCAGCGCCGCCTCCATAACGCCGCCGGTCGTGCCAAAGATCACACCGGCGCCCGTGCCAAAACCAAGCGGTCGATCGAGCTCGCGGTCTTCGTAGCTGGCGGGGTCCATATGCGACGCCCGAATCATGCGCACGACCTCGCGGACCGTCAGGACAACGTCGACATCGGGGTCGCCGCTCTCCCCCACCATGGTGGGAAGCGCGGCCTCGGTTTTCTTCGCAACGCAGGGCATGACCGAGACGCAAAAGACATCCTTTGCCTCGACACCAAGCACATCGGCATAATGCGTCTTTGCCATGGCGCCAAACATCTGCTGCGGGGACTTCGAAGTCGAGACCTGCGGCACGAACTGCGGATAGCGCGCCTTGACGTAGCGCACCCAGCCCGGACAGCACGACGTCATGAGCGGCAACGCGGGCGCGTCCTCGCCGCCGGCGTCATGCCTGGCAATGCGATGCAGCAGCTCGGAGCCCTCTTCCATAATGGTAAGGTCTGCTCCCACGGA
>OLPF01002904.1_pt1 | contig 10206 bp, 11 predicted proteins | sample 1673121 | NCBI WGS metagenome assembly OLPF01 (sample SAMEA3136756, study PRJEB25190) | human gut metagenome | reverse complement strand
CGGAAGTTGATATGGGAGATTACCTTGTAATCCATGATACGGGTGCACATGGTTTCTCTATGGGATATAACTATAATGGTAAATTAAAATCAGCAGAGCTGCTCCTGAAAGAAGATGGAAGTGTACAGATGATTCGCCGTGCAGAGACACCGAAAGACTATTTTGCAACATTTGATTGTTTTGAGGTTGGAAAGAAACTTTGCAAATAAAAAACAAATAAAATCATAAAAAATAGTTGAAAAATGTGACCGGATATGGTAACATAAAAAAGCTGATTCGGACAGGAAAGTTTTCTTGTCCGACAGAATAAGCCGCTGTGGCGGAATTGGCAGACGCACTTGACTCAAAATCAAGCGGTTAGTAGCCGTGCCGGTTCGAGTCCGGCCAGCGGCATCGAACTTAATCTCTGAATTCCTTGCAAATCCAGTGTTTGCAAGGGGTTTGGAGATTTTTTATTATGTTTATGGGGCACAAATGGGGCAAACTATAAAATTTTTAACTCCCTTAGCTGTTCGTTTCGCTTACTTTCTAATTTCTTTGTGACGTGGAGATAAATTTCTTGTGTAACTCTGCTGTCATTATGTCCAAGTCTTTTTGAGATACTGTCAATGTCAATTCCTTGCTCCATCAGTAAACTGGCATGTGTATGCCGAAGAGTGTGCGGTGTGATTCTCCGCCCAATGATTCGTTCAGATGTTTCACGTAAATATTTAGAGTAGCAATCGAAGTTGATGTGTTCTTTCGTTGTTCCAGGGAAGAAAGCTGTGCTGAATGCCACTACAGTGCCTTTGTGGTAGCATAGGAGCACGTTTCTACAGACAGTGAGTAACTCGTCTTGAATATATACATCTCGCACAGAACACGGTGTCTTTGGGCTTGTAACGATGTCTGCTACATTGTCATACGTTTTCGTTACATGAATTTTCCTATTCTTCAAATCAACATCAGAAGTGTTCAGAGCTGCAGCCTCGCCAAATCGAAGACCAGACAAGGCGAGAAATTCAGTAAGCAACTTCCATTCTACAACGGTCATTCCAGCAATCAACTCCTTTAACTCCAATGATTCAACAAATTTGTTCTCTATTTTCTGCCGATGAGGTATATCACTGAAAACAGATTTATACCTTTTATTTTGATTAATGACTTTCATGGCATTAGAAATATTTTCATTTGCTATCTCTATAGCCATATTATTCTTTTGAATAATTGTTAGTTGATCACTATCATCAAACATATTTAATCCCTCCATCCATTCAGGAGTTTCTGACTTTTCTTTAATTAAACCAATTTCTTTTAAAAAATCCATTATTTCAGCATAATTATTTATATTCAATGTAGAAAGTATAATTCCCTCAGTCATTACCGTCGTAGGTTTATTACTTTTTTCTGACTTCGTTAATACATCCTTAACCATTTCGTTGAAATGAAAAGCTGCCGATACCTTTTCGTTACCAACCATCGTTATTGTATTTTCATACATAATGTACATTCTTGCGAGAGGTTGGAATATATGTCCCAATACATCTTTGAAATTTGTCAATATATCTTTAAATTCTCGGTGTCCCCACGCACTTCTATCTGATTTCCACGCATCATATATAAAATTTTCATTTTGCGGCAGCAAAATAATTATATTTGCATGTTTACTGTTTTCAATCATTTTAGATAAACTATTTAAATCATCTATCGACTCAATTGTAACCGGTCTTTTTTCTAGCGTTTTCCACATTGTTTTATCTTGTAAACTTATTATATTTATCTCAAACGAATCCAAAGCCTCTGCGTCATGGATTTTATTCAGTTTAATCCCCTTTCCTTCTAATTCACTCTCATTCCCTTGAAAAGTCAACATCTGTATCATTTATCTTCTTCCTCCGTACATATAAATTTACTTCCATCATATCTCAAATTCTGACATCATACAACAGAAAAACACCCACACATCTCTGTGCAGGTGCCTCTTAGGTTTTATATACGGGAAGACGAGCCGCAGGAATTCAGCCTTTGGCTCAAGTATTATTATATATGTGATTCGTGTGAATTGTGTGAAAGTTGCAGATACTTGTCTATTTTCTTGCTGATTGTGCTTCTCTCCATATGCATCTGCTCCGCTACCCGCATCTGTTTTACCGGATGGACACCATCTATGTAATACATTCTGAAAATACTATGTAACTGTGTGTCTTCTATATCTTCAACAAATTTCTCCACTTCTTCACATTCCTTCTCAAGACGCTCTTTTCTCTTCAGATCACGTTCCTGAAGTCTCTCATACTTTTCTTGATCAAAGCCAACAATACTCTGTGGAATTGGATATCCTTTGCTATAATCTAAAATCACATCATTCCCTATCATTGTTTCTGATTGCCATCGGTTATTTAAAATATATTTCAATGACAATATTTCTGTCTTGTTATTTCTGTATGCTTCCAGTCTTTCCTTTGTCATTGTCTCCAACGGTATCACTCCCTATCTTATATTTTCTGGCTATATATCCAGTAACATCTCCATGCCACAATCAGAACTGTTGTTTGGCTGTTATTTTTGTACTCAAAAAATAGAAAGGAAGATGATTATGTGGGTTGAAGAATTAAAGAATGGCAAGTACAAATTTGTGGAACGCTACACCGATCCGATGACCGGGAAGTCAAAACGAGTAGCTGTTGTTATGGATAAAAACACGGCAAAGAACCGTAAAATGGCAGCACTTACTCTGTCAGATAAGATTGAGAGTGCTCTCGCACCGCAAGTGGACAGGATCCGTTTAAAAGACCTTGTCGAGCTGTACAGAAAAGAGCAAGTCAAGACACTTAAACAATCTACTTACAGACGGAACATTGCCGTGTGTAACACGCTTATGAGCATTCTTGGCAAAGATATCTATGTTGACAAGCTGACAGCCGGATACATCAGAGAACGTTTTCTCGGCACTGGTAGAGAGCACAGCACTCTAAATGAATGGATGATCAGATTAAAAGCGTTGTTACGTTGGGGATACAAGAATGATTATATTGCAGACATATCTTATCTTGGAAAGATAGAGCGTTTGTATACAAGCGGAGACGAATTGGTAGAAGTTATATTTGAAATATTGGAGAAAATGTTGGGATGTAATTTATCTGGGTTTATTGATAAAAAGAAGGAGGACTTTAACTTTAAAATAAAAGATAAAGTATTTATAGGGGAAATTAAAGGTGTGACGCCTAATGTCAAGAAGCTGAATGTGTCACAGTTAGATGTACATGTGCAAGAATACTTAGATGATAACGAGGAAGAAAACCAAAATATAGTAGCGTTGTTGATTATTAATCATCAACGAAATAAGCCAATTACTGAGAGAGAAAAAGTAAATGAAGAGGTAATAAAATTGGCAAAAAGGAATGGTAGTTTAATTGTTGAAACAATGACAATATTAAGGTTATTTGAACAATATTTATCAAAAGAAAAAACTCGAGAAGAATGCATTGATATTTTAGTAAATCATACAGGCTTATTGGAAATATAAAGAAGAATATATTATTTATGTAAAGAGCACCCTCCGGGGTGCTTTTCTTATCCCAAAGCCCCGGACCATTAGTTCAGTGGTAGAACATTCGCCTCATAAGCGAAATGTCGTAGGTTCGATCCCTGCATGGTCCATCAATAATAAACAGGAATGGAAGGTGGTGAAGTGGCAGGTTATGAAAACATAAGAGATAAAGGATTTGATAAGCGAAGTACGGAAGAACTACGGGAAATACAATCCCGTGGAGGTAAGAAAAGTGGCGAAGTAAGACGTAGGAAGGCAGACTTCCGGAAGACGTTGAACCTGCTACTTACTGCGGAAATAGATAATGAAGAATGGAAGCCGGTCCTGGAGGCACTTGGTGTTGAGTGTACTCTGGAATCGGCTTTAAACATGGCTATGATACGGGAAGGATTGTCTGGAAATGTAAAGGCTTATGAAGCTATTGCAAAATATGCCGGGCAGAGCAGTCAGACAGCTGCGGATGATGAAGAACAGAAAATCCGGACGGATCGTGCAAAACGTGCCCGTGATCAGGAAGTTGGAGACAATGACAGTCAGGAAGAGAATATCCAGAGCTTCCTGAAAGCTATGAGGCCAACGCAGAAAGATCTGGACGAGCTGTTTGCTGATCAGGAAAAGGAGGAAGATAACGATGCCGAAGAAGCAGAAGAGACCGGCGAAGTTTAAGTTCCTTCCGTTCTCGGATCAGCAGAGACGTCTGATGCACTGGTGGCGCCCTGGATTGATGTCTGCGAATAATGATTTTGTTATAGCAGATGGGGCAATCAGATCGGGCAAAACAATAGCCTGTATCATCGGTTTCCTGACATGGTCGCAGGAAATGTTCGAGGGGCAGTCATTCATCCTTGCAGGGAAGACAATGGGAGCCCTGAAGAAAAATGTGATCCGTCCCATGCTACAGATACTTGAAGCGTGGGGATGGCCATACAACTATATTCGATCCGGAACGGATGCCCGTGTGGAGATTGGAAGCAACTCCTATTATCTTTACGGAGCGAATACTGAGGCTGCACAGGATGCCCTTCAGGGATTGACGGCGGCAGGAGCGTATCTTGATGAGGCTGCGCTGTTTCCACAGTCATTCATAGATCAGGCGATCGGGCGCTGCTCTGTAGACGGGTGGAAGATCTGGATGAACTGCAATCCGGAAGGGCCACATCACTATATCCGGGAAGAGTTTCTTCTTCCGGAGAAACAGAAAGAGAAGCGCGTATATTATCTGCACTTTATGATGACGGACAACCTATCGTTATCTAAGGCGCGTCGGGAGGCTTACGAGCGGTCATGGTCGCATGGTAGCGTGTTTTATAAGCGTTTTGTCCTCGGGCTATGGGTGGCTGCTGACGGACTTATCTATCAGCAGTTCGCAGACAATGTGAAAGACTATATTATCACCGACAAGTGGCTTGATGAGAATGAGATCATATATGCAACAATTGGAGTCGATTTTGGAGGAACGAAGTCGGCTCATTCTTTTACTCTTACAGGATTTACACGAGGATATAAGCAAGTGGTGGTTCTGGATGAGTATTACTGCAAGAAACGGTTGAACCCGAAACAGTTGCAGGATGATTTCGTAGACTTTGTAAGGCGCGCAAGGCTGAAATATAAAGTGTACGAAGCATATTGTGACAGTGCAGAACAGACATTGATCACCGGACTGGAGATGGCGTGTGCGCAGGCTCATGTGAGCATAGATATCAAGAACGCGATAAAGGGTCCGATCAATGACCGGATTGCCTTCTATAACAGCCTTATTGCGCAGAATAGGTGGAAGATCATGGAGCATTGTAAGCATATCATTGAGGCGTTCGAGCAGGCAGTATACGACGAGAAGAAAAAGAATATGGATGTCCGGCTGGATGATGGTCTAATGAACGTAGACAGTCTGGACAGTACGGAATACAGCACGGAGAGCGTGCAGGATGATATATTATACATTGCGGCATAGGAGATGATAAGATGACGGTCAATATTTTAGGAGAAGTATGGAAAGTAAAATTCCTAAAGGCAAAGAAAGATCCGCTGCTCAAGACGAGAGACGGATACACTGATCGTACCATACGTACGATTTTTATTGCAAAGGATAGAGGGGGATCTGGATTTCATGATTATGATGAATACCAAAAGTCGGTGATTCGGCACGAGATTATCCATGCCTTTCTTGTTGAGTCTGGCCTGGACAATAACTGGAAACATGCAGAAGAGTATGGGCATGATGAAACAATGATTGATTGGATGGCTATGCAGCATACCAAATTGCAGAAAGCTTTTGAAGAAGTTGGAGCTGTTTAAGGATGGTGGATTATGAGCAATACAATACGACAGTATCTCACTGAAAAGAAGTATGATACCGTATCAGATGAGACATATAGTCATATAGACAAGTGGCTCGACTGGTATCAGGGGGGTGTACCGAATTTTCATACTTACAAGATTTATAATGGCATGACCACAACGGAGCAGAAGAGATACCGTCTCGGAATGGCGAAAAAAGTATGCGAAGACTGGGCAAATTTGATGCTGAATGAAAAAGTAGCTATTAAGGCAGGAACTTATGAAGAGAGGCTCGATGAGATTCTCCGAAGAAATAATTTTCAGGTCCGCGGGAATCAACTTGTTGAGATGGCATTTGCTCTTGGAACCGCGGCGTTTGTGGAGTACAAGGATGGTGACGGAAATGTAGTTATTGATTATATCAGGGCAGATATGATTTATCCCCTTGCTTGGGATAATGGTGATATCACTGAGTGTGCGTTTGGAAGCAACAGGGTGTCTGATGGGAAGGAAATCATCTATCTGCAGATACACCGGAAAGGACGCGAGGCGGATCCGGAGGATGAAGATGCAGCGCAAGAGAATCCTGATACATACTACATCGAAAACAAATACATTGATGCGGAATCAGGAAAAGAACTGGATCCGCCAGACAGTGTACTTTCTGTTATCGATACAGGGTACGACAGTCCACTGTTTCAGATCATAATGCCAAATATCTGTAATAACGTGGACTTGGATAGTCCTCTTGGAATTTCCGTTTTCGCAAACAGTATTAGTCAGCTGAAGGGCTGCGATCTGGTATATGACAGTTATATGAACGAATATGTGCTTGGTCGGAAGCGGATTCTTGTACCGCTGTCACAGGCAAAGCGACAGATGCAGGAGGACGGTGTTTCCACCCCGGTATTTGATCCAAGTGATACGGTTTATTATATGCTTCCGGATGACCGAAATAACTCACAGAACCTGACGGAAGTCGATATGACCATCCGGGCTCAGGAACACGAACTGGGGATTCAGCGCAGCCTGGATCTACTGAGTCTTAAATGCGGCATGGGAACCGGAAGATATAAGTTTGAAAACGGTGGGGTAAAGACGGCCACAGAAGTGATCTCCGACAAGTCGGATCTCTACCAGAACCGGCAGAAGAATGTAATTATACTTGAGGCTGCGTTGGTAGGAATGGCCCTGGCAGTTGCATTTCTTGACAACAAAGCTGAGCCGGAGGTAACGGTAGATTTTGATGATTCCATTATAGAGGATACCAATACTACAATTGACCGAAATATCAAGCTTGTCAATGCAGGGCTCCGGTCAAAACTGACAGCAATTATGGAGATTGATAAATGCACAGAATCAGAGGCGAAGAAAGAACTTGCCCGGATCAAGGGAGATGGTCAGATAACCGGGCAGGATATTGACTGGACGCAGACGGATGAGAATGACAATCAGGACGCGGAAGAGGATCAGGAAGGGGAGGATGTAGAGGATGAACCTTCTGGAGAATCAGCAGCTGGCGGAAACAGTTGACAGTACATACTTGGATTTGGAATCAATGCTGATGCGGAATATAATCCGGCATATTCGAGATTATGATCAGCCGATTGCAACAGATAACTGGCTTCTTCAGAAACTCGCAGAGATCGGAAGGCTGAATAATGAGAATATAAAGATTATCGCACAACAAACTGGAATCAGTCAGACAGCTGCCGAACGGATGCTTCAGGAAGCAATGGAAGATGCAATCAATGCAACAGATCGTGGATTTCAATACCTTGTGCGTCAGGGGATTGCGGATAGAGCAGTGGATTCTGGAAAAAGCAAGACCGTTAAGCAGGTAATGAAGTTGCTTCGAGATCAGGCAAAAGATACCTTGAATGTTTGCAATACAACGATGTTGTACAAGGCCGGAGATGCTTTTAAGAAACTGGTCAATTCGATTGCAAAAGAAGCAGGAGAGATTGCGGATAAACAGACTTTCATTGACAGGCTCGGAAAGCACGCTACTGCTACAACGATTGGCGCAGAGTCTCGTCAGCAGGCTGTCAGAAAATGCATTCAGGAATTCAATGACAAAGGAATTCCTGCCTTTGTTGATAAAGCGGGAAGGGAGTGGACGCCGGAGGCATATGTGAATATGGCCATGCGTAACACCGCTCGGCAGACCGAAGAAGAAATTCAGACTGCACGGTGCAAGGACTTTGGGGTGAATCTGATTGCAATAGACAGCCATTCCGGCGCACGTCCAAAGTGCGCTAAGGATCAGGGCAAGATCTTTGATCTGAATAATGGCAGTGGATATACAGAAGATCTGAAAGGGAAAAAAATTAGATACTATCCGTGGAAAGAATCCAGTTATGGGGAACCGGATGGAATTCTGGGAATCAACTGCGGTCATCATAAATGGCCCTTTATTCCTGGTGTGAATATACAGAGGTACTTTCCTACTGATGATATGGATTCAAATAACAAGCTGTATAAAGAGACTCAGGTGCAGCGAGCTCTTGAACGGGAAGTTCGGAAGCAGAAGCGTGAGTGCATGCTGTTTGATGAGCTTGGGTACAAGGAAGCCTTTGAGAAATCTGCTGTAAAGCTGAAAGAGAAGGAAGCAAAGCTGAAGACATATGTTGACGGTAAAGACCATCTTCACCGGCGAGCTGACCGGGAGCAGGTAGTTGGATTCGGAAAACGTGTATCGGCAGAAGCAACAGCCGCAGACATAAGGGTGAAGAAAAGTCTTGCAGAAAAAGCTCGAGATGATAAAATAAAGGCAGAGATAAAGTCCACAGGGATAAAAGGTCAGATTGAGCTTTCGCCGAAAGAAAAAATAGATGTTTCGGATTTTTCTTTTGATGATGCTCATATCAACCGGGAACGCGAACATAGTGTCACTAGACAGGAAGCTGAGCGCTTTATACAAGAGGCAGATGTAGCTATTTCAAAATGGAATGGTAGATTCGTAAATTATTATGGACCGAACGGGGCTGTATTTGTAGATACGGAGAATAACAACATCCGTACGGCATTCCGAAAAGAAGAATTTGACGATCGTGTAAAAAAGATGAGAGAGGTGATAGCAAATAATGGCAAAGGTTAATTGTCCTTTGATGGATGGCGATATTGATGATGGGATATGTTTTGATATTCACATGGTTGTTGAGGACATGGCTCCTAAATCGACAGCACCTGAAAAAGCTGTGCAGACATCGGGATATAAGGATATCTGTTTAAAATGTCCAAATCATAGAGATGACTAACGCCACTGGTCAAGCAGAGATCAGTGGTATTTTTATACTATTTTGAAGGGAGTGATGCCACTTGATTGTGGTGAATGTTGCAAAGAACGGCCTGACGGTAGACGGCCATGCAGGATATGCAGAAACCGGGAATGATATCATATGTGCAGCGGTGTCAGCCCTTGCGCAGGGGCTGATTCACTCGTTAGACGCTCTGACAGATGACAGGATTTCCTATCAGATCAGGGAGGGGCACATCGGTATTAAATACGAGAATCTTTCAGAACGGGGGAAGCTTCTGATTGATTCTTTTTTTATTTCCGTGAGTGATATACAGATAACTTACGGTGATCAGTATGTGCGGATCGGATGATCCGTCGGGACCAGAATGTGCGGAACGTCCAAAAAATCTGCATGAGAAAGTCGGCGGACGTTAAACGGGAGGTTGGATATGCCTAAATTTATGAATATGAAAGACAGATACTTTTCTTCGAAAATGAACCTTCAGCTTTTTGCGGAAGGCGGTGGAGATGGCGCCGGGGATGATGCCGGGGACGGTGACGACCAGGACGATGATCAGGACGATCCTGATGCGGACGAAGGCGGGGATGATGAGCCGAAATATACGCAGGCTGACCTTGATAAAGCTGTGGCAAGAACAATTGCAAAAGAGCGTAGAAAAGCCGAAAGGGCAGCAAAGAAAAAGGCACAGCAGGAGAAAGGCGGTTCATCTGGAGACGATGGCGAAAACGAGGATGTAAAAGCGAGAAAAGAAGCGGAAGGGAAAGCGTCTCGCCTAGAGGTAAAAGTTGCATGCTTTGAGGCTGATGTGGCAAAAGACGCTGTGGATGACGTGGCAGCTCTCGCACACTCCTACATGGAAGCAGATGATTCACTTGATCTTGAAGAGGCCATTGAAAAAGTAGTGAAGAAATATCCGCATTTCAAGAATAAAGCGGGCGCGCCGGATGACGATGTGGATGATACAAAGGGAAGGTCTTGGGGAGAAAGACAGAAAGGCGGCAGTAAGCGCATGACAGGTGTGGAAGCAGCCTTCCTGAAAAAGAATCCCGGACTTAAGTATTAAGGAGGTATAGAACATAATGAAATTTTTGACAGTATTTTTATACAAATCTGTCAAAATTTCGGAATCGATGGGTT
>OLPF01002903.1_pt1 | contig 10207 bp, 6 predicted proteins | sample 1673121 | NCBI WGS metagenome assembly OLPF01 (sample SAMEA3136756, study PRJEB25190) | human gut metagenome | reverse complement strand
TGGAGATGACAGCAGATACCATGTGGCGGTGCTTCGCTTAGTGCAGGTGCCGCCATATGCATGTGCTGTTATCTTTTCAGAAATGTACAGGTATCGGTAACAAAAATATCGGGAGGTGGTTCCAATGATTGAATAGTGCAGGTATAGACCTGCTGAAAAGAAAAACTTTGATAAATGAAGAAAGAGAGGATTAAGTCAAAATGAAAATGAAATTCAAAAGATTCTTATCAGGAGTTATGGCAGTTGCGACATTGGCATCTGTAATCGTTCAGCCGATAGCTGTTTCTGCATCGGAGTTAGAACCAGAAGAAATACCGTTTGAACAGCAGTATCCGGAATTAAAAGAGGTACAGGATTCTCTTGATCCGGATGAGATTGTAACAGCAAATGACATTGAAATTGCCTATGGAGATGAATTTGAAGTGGAAGTTGATCTGTCCGGTATTGACGGAGTGGATGAAAGTAAAATGAAGATTTTATTCCATGAAGCAAAAAATGAAGCCGGAGCCGAGTTTGATACCCATACACCGGATACCTACAAGGCAGTATATGCGGTAGAGCCGGTAAGTGGTCATCCGTCTTACAGAATCAGCAGAAATATCACTGTAAAAGAGCCTGAAACAGAAACGCAGTCAGAGAGTTCTTCTGAGATTGCAGTTGACGATGACGATGACAGCGGTACTGGAGATACAGAGCAGAGTGATGACGATTCAGAGTCGCACCAGGAAAATACAGTTGATACGGAAACTGAACTTACGGTGTCTGAAGTGCTGGAACAGGCAGAAACAAATGGAATTGATCTGTATGCAATGGATGCAGGAGAAACCGTAACCTTTATGGCTTCTGCAGGAAATGCAAGAAGTTCACAGCAGGTTTCTGTTACAAGGGGAACCATGTATCGTTACGCAGATTATGGATATGGTAGTTACCTTACTTATCAGTATACTGTGAAATTTGGTAATGTATCTGCCACAGCATACTGTGTACAGCCATCCAAGCCGGGACCAGGAAGTGGAACTTATACAATCAATAAGGTAGGAGATGGAAAAGCACTTGCTAAGGTATGTTATTACGGCACAAAAGCTTCTGGAGATGATGGATTTTTCACAGAAGAGAATGGATATGGAAATTTAAGTGCCGGAGCCAGATTTATTCTGGTACACCTTGCAGCATCTTATGCAAATGGTAGCGGGGACGCTTTTTCAGGTGCAAACAGCACTGCACAGAATCTTGCAAAGAAACTTTATAATTATTGCGTTTCTCAACCGGATATTCCATCAGTGGCAATGTCTTTTTCAGATGCAAACGTAAAAGCCTATGTAGAGGGCAACAGACAGAGAACAAAGGATATTACATTTAATGCTGATACGTTACAGACCATTACCATGAAACTTCCGGCAGGTGTACAGCTTCATAACCTGACAACAGGAAAAACAAGTAAAGCTGGAGCAAATGTAGAAATCTGCGGTGGTACGAAGTTTTATCTGTCAGCACCACTGACACAGGTAAGTGATGTGGCAGAGAGCTGGTCTACAACAATGAAAGGAAGCATTACTAAAGATTATTCAGCTTATAAGATTTCTACAGGTTCTGGAAATCAGGATCTGGCTCTGGTATTTGGAGAAGGCGTGGATGATGAGAAATATGTGGACTTTAAAGTATCCTGGATTGAACTTGCAACTGTAGAAGTTGTGAAGAAAGATTCAGCAGCAGATGTAAACCTTGCGGGAGCAGTGTTTGGTATTTACAGTGATTCAGATTGTAAAAATCTGATTACAACTATGCCAGAAACGGACAGCAATGGAAAATCTTCTGCAACGATTGTAAAAACTCAGGATACCGTATATCTGAAAGAAATCACAGCACCGAAAGGTTATGTGGTAAATACAACCGCTTACAATGTGAAGCTGGTAGCAAGCAAGACAACGACAACAACTGTACCGGATAAAGAACAGCTTGGAGAACTGACCGTATATAAGGAAGGACAGATCCTTGCGGGGGCTGACGTCAGTGAGAATGGCACTGTATTCCAGTATGAAAACAGACGTCAGAAAGGTGCTGTTTATAACGTATACGCAGGAGAAGATATTATCTCTGCCTATGGTGCGAAGATTTACAGCAAAGGCGATCTGGTAAAAGAAAACCTTTCTACAGATGAAAACGGTGCTTGTATCCTGAAAAATCTGCATCTTGGAACTTATGTTGTCAAAGAAATGCAGGCACCAGAGAATTTTTATAATGCTGGAGAGGAAAAAACAGTCACACTTTCCTATGCAGGACAGAATGTGGAAGTAGTCTTTTCTGATGTGACATTCACAAATGACAGACAGAAAGCTGATGTGAGTGTTGTAAAGAAAGACAAGGATACAGAAAATCCATTGTCAGGTGGCGTGTTTGCTATGTATGCAGGCAGTGACATTACTGATGCAGATGGAACTGTGGTAGTGAAGAAAGGCACACTGATTGAAAAGGCAACAACCGGAGCAGATGGAAAAGCGGCATTTACCGCAGATCTTCCGATTGGATTTTCTTATGTAGTCAAAGAGGAACAGGCACCACAGGGATATTTGAGAAATTCTAAAGATGTTTATACATTTAAGTTCTCATATACCAGTGACAGCGAGCCGAAAGTTTCATTCACTCATACATTTGTAAATGAGAGAGTCAAAGCTAAGATTTCTCTGGAAAAGAGAGATGCGGAAACGAAACAGGCAGTTGCACAGGGAGATGCGACACTGGAAAAAGCAGTTTATGGACTGTACGCCCGTAATGATATTGTTCATCCGGACGGAATTACCGGTGTGATCTATAAAGCAGGGGAGCAGGTGGCTACTCTTACAACAGATAAGAATGGACAGGCTTCTGTGGACGGATTATACCTTGGAGATTACTATGTGAAAGAGATTAGTCCGTCAGTAGGTTATCTGGCAGATGAAACAGAACATGATCTGGTCTGCAATTATGAAGGCGATCTGGTAGCAGAGGTAAAACGTGACTGTACTTCATTAGAGCAGGTAATGAAACAGCCATTCCAGATTATTAAAGCTGCCAATAATGGTAAAACAGACGCTGATTTGTTAAAAGGTGCCGGATTTACGGCATATCTGGAATCTTCCCTGACGAAGAAAGCAGACGGAAGCTATGATTTTGCTTCTGCGACACCAGTTGTGATTGGGGAGAATGGTGCAACAGAAATGTTCACAGATGAAAAGGGTTATGCTTGCAGTATCGCACTTCCATATGGAACTTATATTGTGCGAGAAACCACAACGCCTCACAATTATACTCCAGTAGATGATTTTACGGTGCGTATCACAGAGAATAATCCGAACCAGCCACAGACGTGGAGAGTACTTCTGGATGATGAGTTTGAAGCGAAGCTGAAAATCATCAAACAGGATGATGAAACTAAGAAACCAGTATTACAGAAAAATACAGAGTTTAAGATTTATGACCTGGATCATAAGAAGTATGTGGAGCAGGTTACAACCTATCCGACAACGGTTAAGCACAAATCTTATTTTACAGATGAGCAGGGATATTTGATTCTTCCGCAGAATCTGAAAATCGGAAATTACCGTATTGAGGAAGTAAATGCCCCGTTCGGTTACACGCTGAATAAAAATTATTATGAGGTAACAGTTGATTCTAATACTGCATATCAGATGGATGGAACTTCCGGGGATGTGATCATTGAAGCAGTTTATGAGAACCATCCAGTTAAGGGAGAACTGACCATTGTGAAAAAGGGCAAAGTTCTGGACGGATTCAAGGATGATTTTACATATCAGACAGAAAATCTGGAAGGAGCAGAGTTTGTCATTTATGCTGCGGAGGATATTTATACCGCTGATTTCCAGAAAGATGACAATGGAAACCGCATTCTGGAATATGCAGCCGGAACACTTGTAAAAACTGTTACAACCGATAAAGAGGGAAAAGCGGTCCTGAAGAATCTTCCACTTGGAAGTTATAAGATTGTGGAAACGTCTGCGCCAACAGGATTTGTTTTAAACAGCGAAGCACAGACAGTAACTTTTACTTACAAAGATCAGGAAACACCTGTCATTGAGCAGACAGCTACTTTTGAGAATGAACGCCAGAAGGTAGAAATTTCGGTGGAAAAACAGGATGCTGATACAGAAAAAGCAGTTGCAGGGGCAGAATTTGGACTTTATGCGAAGAATGACATAGAAGCTCATGGAACTGTGATTGTGAAAGCAGACTCACTTCTTGGAAAAGCTGTTTCCGGAGAAGATGGAAAGGCTGTATTTACACAGGATCTGCCATTTGGAGAGTATTATATCAAAGAACTGGCAGCACCGAATGGCTATGTATCTTCAGATGAAGTTCTGGAAGTAAAAGCAGAGTACCAGGGACAGGATGTTAAGGTCGTGCAGTTATCGTCTGTATTTAAGAATCAGCCTACAAAAGTTGTGGTTTCCAAGTCTGATCTGACTACTGGCGTGGAATTATCTGGTGCTACTCTTACGGTACTGGACAAAGATGGCAATGTAGTTGATACATGGAAGTCTGTAAAAGGTGAGCAGCATATGATTGAACGGCTTACTGTAGGGGAAACCTATACTCTCAGGGAAGAAATAGCTCCTTATGGATACCTCAAGGCAGAAGAAATCACATTTACGATTGAAGATACCGGGGAAATCCAGAAAGTGGAAATGAAAGATGATGTGCCGGCAGGAACGATCATCATCAATAAAAGTGGAGAGTTTCTGGATAAAGTAACGGCATTGGATTCTGTTGGAGGATGGATCAGCCATTTATTCCAGTATGTAACAGGCAGTCTGAAAGATGTTACCTTTGAAGTATTTGCTTTAGAGGACGTGAAATCTGCTGACGGAGAAAGTGAAGATTATTATAAAAAAGACGAACTGGTAGCAACCATTACAACGGATGATACCGGCATTGCAAAGTTATCCGGACTTCCTCTTGGCAAATATTATGTCAAAGAAAAAGCTACAGTGGATGGTTTTGTACTGGATAATGAGGCAAGAGAGATTGACCTGACATATCGTGACCAGGATACTGCAGAAGTCACTTACTCTGCTGACTGGCAGAATAACCGCCAGAAAGCGGAAGTGGAAGTTGTGAAAAAAGAGAAAGATTCTGATCGTGTACTGGAAGGTGCAGTATTTGCCCTTTGTGCTAAGAATGATATTACAGGAGCAGACGGAAAAGTTATTCTGGAAGCGGATACTGTGATTGAAGAACTGGCAACGGATAAAGAAGGCAAACTGACTTTTACAGCAGATTTACCGATTGGTTTTGAGTATTATATCAAGGAAACTTCCCCGGCACCTGGATTTGCAACGACGGATGAAACACAGGAGTTTACATTTGAGTACGAAGGTGCAGAAAAGGAAAAAGTATCATACTCCTTTACTTTTGAGGATGAACCGACAGTAATCGAGATTACCAAGACTTCCCTGACAGACGGGAAAGAGCTGGAAGGTGCCAAGTTACAGGTAACGGATGAAAGCGGTAAGGTTGTAGATTCCTGGACTTCCGGCAAAGAAGCTCATATCATCAAAGAACTGGTAGTCGGACAGAAGTATACCCTGACAGAAACAAAACCGGCAGACGGTTTTGTGACAGCGGAAAGCATTACATTTACCGTTAAAGATAACGCAGAAGCACAGAAAATCGAGATGAAAGACGATGTGACCAAGGTGGAAATCTCCAAGACGGATATTTCTGGTAAAGAACTGCCGGGCGCAAAACTGACAATTCTCGACAAAGACGGTAAAACGGTAGAGAGCTGGACTTCTGAGGAAAAAACGCATTACATTGAAATGCTTCCGATCGGGGAGTATACACTTCGGGAAGAGTCTGCCCCTGAGGGCTATCTGGTAGCTGAGGACGTGAAGTTCACAGTGGAAGATACCGGGGAGATTCAGAAAGTTGTGATGAAAGATGAGGTAAAACCGGAAGAAACATCAACACCGGAAACACCATCTACACAGGTAACAGATACACCGAAAACCGGAGATGATACACATATGCTGCTTTGGATTCTGCTTGCAGTAGCAGGTATGGCAGGTGCAGTGTCAGCGGTATGGGTGGCAAGAAAGAAGAAATAAAAATCAGTTAGTTAAGAGGGCATTTATGGACGAAAAAGATTCATAAATGCTCTCTTTCTGGTTAATACTAGGAAAAATGAAGGGAGAATGTATTATGAAACAGGTATTAATTATAGCGGTTGTAGCAATTATTGCAGCAGTTAATTTTGTGATGTACTGCTGTCTGAGAGTAGCATCACAGGAAGATCAGATGTTGGAAAAACTGAGCAGGAGAAAGGAGTCAGAAAGCGATGGCGATTAGATATGCAGAGGACAAGCCGAAATCCTGTGAATATTGTTATTTCTGGAATGAAAAGAAAAAGGAATGCAGGCAGATGAGATGCTTTTATCAGCTTCCTGAAAAGCCACCTGATCCAGATCCGGCACACAGGTTTTGGGTTCCATGCAAAGGCTGTCCGTATGGAAGAAATCCCTGTATTGGCTATTGCATGGCTAAAATTCTAAAAGAGCAGAGGAAAAAACAATCTGGATAAGGATACATACATATTCCCGTATCACTACGGGGAGGAAGCAGAACAGTATACGTTCTATCGGATTCCCAAGATTCTCTTTACCAGTCCGGTATTTGGAAAACTGACCTGTGAAGCTAAGTTGTTGTATGGTCTATTGCTAGACCGGATGCAGTTATCTGTGAAGAATCGGTGGATGGATTCGGAGGGAAAAGTGTATATATATTTTTCGCAGGAGCAGATAGCAGGGCTTATGGGATGTGGAGTAAAAAAAGTCCGGTGCTTGTTAAAGGAACTGGATGACCGGAAAGGAATCGGATTGATTACGAGAGTCAGACAGGGATTGGGAAATCCCGATAGAATCTATGTAAAAAAATGCGTATCACCAGAACGGTTCAAAGAGAACTTCCGGACAGGTCAAAATGACTTCTCAGGAAAGGTACAAATGACCGATGCAGACAGGTGTAAACTGCCAGGTAATGATATAGAGGATAGTAATACTGAGAATAACGATACAGAGTATCTTTCTTTCTATTCAGATGCCAGTGAAGTGAAAAGGAAAGAAGCTGAAAGGAATGCTTATCAGCAGATTATCCTTGAACACATTGGATATGACTATATCGTAGATGATTTCAACCGGCATATGTTGGATGAGATTGTGGGGTTAATGGTAGATGTGGTGTGTTCGGAACAGGAGTTTATACGGATTGGAGGGGACAGAAAACCTTTATCCGTAGTAAAAAGCCAGTTTTTAAAACTGGATGCAGAGCATATTCGGTTCGTATTGCATTGCATGAAAGAAAATACCAGTAAAGTAGTAAATATGCGTCAGTATTTGTTGGCAGTATTATATAATGCACCGCTGACCATCAGCAATTATTACTCATCTTTGGTGCAGCATGATATGTACGAAGGGAATATATGAATTTTGGATTTTCAGGAAGGGAGTGATTCTATTGCAGGAAGAAGTAAATGAGAAAACCGTATCGTTATGTATCACTGGTGGAAAAGTGACAGTCCGTTTATTGAAACAGGCAATGATGCGTTTTCTGGCGGCAGTGGAGAAAGAAAAAGCAGAGAAAGCAAGAAAACAGCAGACAAAGGCACCTCCGGATAAAGAATATCATGGAAAGCAGAGTTTAAAGAAGCTGACACAGCAGAATATTCAACTTTCCAACATTGAGATTACAGATAATAACATTAAGGCTTTTGAAAAGGTTGCAAAAAAATATGGTATTGATTTCAGCCTAAAACGTGATAAGTCTGTAGATCCACCAAGATATTTTGTTTTCTTTAAGGCGAGAGATGTGGAGGTGATGACAGCAGCATTTCGGGAGTTTACCGGAAAGACACTGAATAAAACCAAGAAACCATCTGTCCGTAAGAAATTACAGCAGGCAATCACAGCCCGTAACCAGGACAAACAGAGAGAACGGGAGAAATCAAAAGAGAAGCAGAAGGAGCCAACATTATGAGTGGGATAAAAAATATAAAGAAAAAACTGAAAGGTTTTCGGGTGCGTCCCCCGAATGTGGAAGTAATAAAAAAGGTTATGCTACATATACCGTATGTGATTGTGTTTTATGTGGTAAATAAATGTACCTGGCTTTATCAGTATTGCAGGGGCAGTACAGTAGTAGACAGGCTGATGGTCCTTCTTATGAATTATCCATTAGCTTTTAAGAAGCTGTTGCCAAGCATGAAGCTGAAAAGTCTGGTTGCGGGAACAATCGCAGCAGTTGGCATATGGGCAGTGGTATATTTCAAGGGAAAGAATGGAAAGAAGTTTCGCCAGGGGGAGGAATATGGTTCTGCCAGATGGGGAAATGAAAAGGATATAGCACCTTTTATTGATCCGGTCTTTGAGAATAATATTCTGCTGACACAAACGGAACGTCTGACCATGAACAGCAGACCAAAGAAACCGAAGTATGCCAGAAACAAGAATGTCATAGTGATCGGAGGTTCTGGTAGTGGAAAGACTCGATTTTATGTGAAACCGCAGCTTATGCAGATGCCGGATAATGTGAGTTTTGTGGTAACTGATCCAAAGGGGACTATCATCGTGGAATGTGGTAAAATGTTAGCACGAGGGACACCGAAGAAAGATAAAAATGGGAAGATTTTACGTGATAAAAATGGCAGAGTGGTAATGGCTCCTTATAAAATCAAGGTGCTGAATACCATCAATTTTGCCAAGAGTATGCACTATAACCCATTTCATTACATCCGTTCAGAAAAAGATATTTTGAAACTGGTAAATACGATCATGGTAAATACCAAGGGTGAGGGAGAAAAATCCTCGGAAGACTTCTGGACGAAAGCGGAACGTCTGCTGTATTGTGCTTTGATTGGTTATATCTATTATGAAGCACCAGAAGAAGAACAGAATTTCTCAACCCTGCTGGAATTTATCAATGCCAGTGAAACCAGGGAAGAAGATGAAGAGTTTAAAAATGCTGTGGATCTGTTATTTGAGGAGTTGGAAAGGGACGAGCCGAACCACTTTGCAGTAAGGCAGTATAAAAAATACAAACTGGCTGCAGGAAAAACGGCGAAGTCGATTTTGATTAGCTGTGGTGCCAGACTTGCTCCGTTTGATATTGCGGAACTTAGGGAACTGACTTCTTATGATGAAATGGAACTGGATATGATTGGAGATCAGAGAACGGCACTGTTTATTGTAATTTCGGATACAGACGATACTTTTAACTTTGTGGTTGCTATGATGTACAGTCAGCTTTTCAATCTGTTATGCGACAGAGCCGATGATGTTCATCATGGAAGACTGCCTTATCATGTGAGAATCCTTTGTGACGAGTTCGCAAATATCGGTCAGATTCCGAAGTTCGACAAGCTGATTGCAACGATCCGAAGCAGGGAAATTTCTGCTTCCATTATACTTCAGTCCCAGTCGCAGCTCAAGACAATTTACAAGGATGCAGCCGAAACCATTACGGGAAATTGTGACACAATGTTGTTCCTGGGAGGTAAGGAAAGTACCACTCTGAAAGAAATTTCAGAAACACTGGGTAAGGAAACCATTGACTTATATAACACTTCTGATACAAGAGGACAGAGCAGATCTTACGGTTTGAACTATCAGAAAACAGGAAAAGAATTGATGAGTCGGGATGAACTGGCAGTCATGGACGGTAACAAGTGTATTTTACAGCTTCGTGGTGTCCGTCCGTTTTACAGTGATAAATTTGACATTACAAAACATAAACGGTATAAGCAGTTATCCGATTATGATAAAAAGAATGAGTTCCATGTGGAAGAATACATGAAACATCAGATGGAAGCCCGGTTAGATCCGGAAGAACAGTTCGACCTTTATATGTATGAAGGCAGTGAACTGGAAGAACAATCAAATAATGAAAATGAAGGCACAGGGCATGTAACGTAAAACATACATAGCTCTTTTTTTATGCCCTTTTGGGAGGTAGCGATATGCACAAGCATGAAAGACCGCCCATCAGGGCGGAACCCTCCGAGTAGTAACCAGTAAAAAATCACAATGAAAAACAGGAGTTACGAAAGGAGAACATAGATTATGGCGTTTTTTACATCAGCAATTAATATTTTACAGACACTCGTTGTCGCAATCGGAGCAGGACTTGCAGTTTGGGGAGTTATCAATCTTCTGGAAGGTTA
>OLPF01002902.1_pt1 | contig 10212 bp, 7 predicted proteins | sample 1673121 | NCBI WGS metagenome assembly OLPF01 (sample SAMEA3136756, study PRJEB25190) | human gut metagenome | reverse complement strand
ATCTTGTGAAATCACAATTTATTCTTGTAGCCTGCCGCTGATACCGTCTGGATTGGTTTTTCCTTTCTTTTTGTTCCCTTTAATTAGCCATGAACTGCTTGATGCCCTGGCTCTTCGCGCCGGGGTTATCATTGCCATACCCTTCAAGCAGATTGATCACGCCCCAGATGCCCAGACCAGCGCCGATCGCGATCACGAGGGTCTGAAGAACCGTAACAGCAGAGTTGAAAAAAGCCATAGAATACCTCCGTTTCGACTATAAAAGGCCGCCGTATCCGGCAGCCTGTAGCTGTGTGCTATCCGTCCATTCCTCTAAAAGCGCCTCGTCCTCCTCGGGCTTGTCGCTTACAGATACCTCGAACGCCTCGTACTCCTCTGCCAGCCTGAGTTTCAGCCGGCGGGACAGATACTTTTCAATATCAAGGGCGTTTCGGGGATTGGAATCAGACAGATATTTGTAATTGGGGTGACGGGTGATGTCATACTTTTCCGATAAAAAAGGACGGACGCCGCGCAGCTGGAGAATGCACTTGCTCCCGTCCATCACGGCGATCTCGTCCACCGACATCAGGCTCTTGCCCAGTTTTTGATAGTTCAGACTGTGCGAAATCTCGCGTCCTCGGTTTTCGCCGGTGTTGAATGTATCGATGGTTTCCTTGCCCAGCAGTTCCTCCATTTCCTTGAGCGTGGTCTTTTCCTTGCCGCCCAGAAAGAGCAGGGAATCGCAGTTGCCGGCTATGGTGTCGGCATGATCCTTGTAGATCGCCTTGAGCTGGCTTTGCGCCTGCAGGACGATGCAGGCGGAGATCTCGCGGCTTCGGATGGTGGCGATGAGCTTTTCAAAATTCGGGATTTGGCCGATATTCGCAAACTCATCGATCAGGCAGCGCACATGCACCGGAAGCCGCCCGCCGTACACATCATCCGCTTTTTCGCACAGCAGGTTAAACAGCTGCGAGTAAGCCAGGCTGATGAGAAAATTGAAGCTGGCATCCGTATCGGACATGATGAAAAACAGCGCCGTGCGCTTGTCTCCGATGGTGTCCAGCGACAGCTCATCGTAGGCGGTAATCTCCCGCAATTCGTCGATGTCAAAGACAGCAAGGCGCGCGCCGCAGCTCACCAGAATGGATTTCGCCGTCTTGCCGGAAACAAATTGTCAAGGACTTTTTAATCAGATTCATAAAACATATAAAAAATTTCCAGAAGTATGATTGAGCTCCTGACCCTTTGGAGGGTGATTGACTTGCGTCTGCTGAATGGTTCGTCGCAGAAATCCGCCACAGACTCTATCCCCCCATACACAAATTTACTGGAAGTAGAGTCAGTCATAAAAAAATAAAAAGAAAATGAATCTATAAGCAAGCAAAAGGGGATGTCGTCGCCTCACTGCGATGAGACGTTCAAGTATAGTGCGGTACGGATAACCGGGCAACGGCTGGTACCCAAGGAGGTTGCCCGAGATCTGAGTGACTGCATAAATACCCTGCGCAATTAGTTAAAAAGCGCAGTGATACACTGCCTAGTGAGGTCAGCAGTTATAATCGGAACCACAGCTTATCCAAGAATTAGATAGGAGATTCGTACCCCGCGCAAGCAGCTTGAAGAAAAATAGGATTTCATCGACATTCTGAAAAATCCCTCACCATCCTGGGACATAGCCTACCCTATTGATCACAGGGACAGACAACTAAAATCTTGAAAAGTCATATGTCCTGTGCTACTGTTATTTTGCGTAGGGTCAACCATGGAACTTTCTGTATCCGGTATGGAACGGGATTATCCTTACAAAGTGCGACTATAAGGAATCAATAGCTTGCAGCTATCAGTCTATGGAGGAAATACAGCATGAGCCTAAGCGCACACATCAGCGAAAAAGCCGCCCTGATCTGGGCGATTGCCGATAAACTCACCGGCGTATACAAGCCCCACGAATACGGCGAGGTGATATTGCCGCTCACCGTCATTCGCCGCTTTGACTGTATTCTGGCCGATACCAAGGATGCCGTACTGGAGCGGTACGAGGCCGTCAAAAACCTGCCCCTGCGGGACGTGCTGCTGCGCGCCGCCTCAGGCAAGGCGTTTTACAACACCAGCAAGTACACCTTCGAGCGCCTGCTGGATGATCCCGACAACATCGAGGCCAACTTCCGCGACTATCTCAACGGCTTCTCGGAGAACGTGCGGGATATTCTGGAGAAATTCCGCTTTGACGGGCAGATTGCCACCTTGGCGGGCAAGGGCATCCTGTATATCGTCATCAAGGAATTCACCACCCCTAAGGCCAACCTGCACCCGGACGTGATCTCCAACCTGGAAATGGGCTACATTTTCGAGGAGATCATCCGCCGCTTTTCCGAGTCTCACAACGAGGACGCCGGGCAGCACTACACCCCGCGCGAGGTCATCCGCCTGATGGTGAACCTCCTGTTCTACGACGATAACGACATCCTTTCCGGGGCCAACGTGGCCAAGACCATCTATGACCCCGCCTGCGGCACCGGCGGCATGCTCTCCGTGGCGGAGGAATACCTCCACCAGCTCAACGCTTCCACGGAGCTGATGGCCTTCGGGCAGGAGATCAACGACCAGACCTTCGCCATCTGCAAGGCGGATATGCTCATCAAGGGCAACAACGCCGACTTCATCAAGGACGGCAACACCCTCTCCGACGACCAGTTTGCCGGGCAGACCTTCGACTATATCCTCTCCAATCCCCCCTTCGGCCGGGAGTGGAAAAACGAAAAGGCCGCCGTGGAGAAGGAGGCCAAGCTCGGCTTTGCGGGGCGGTTCGGCCCCGGCCTGCCCGCGACCAGCGACGGGCAGATGCTCTTCCTGCTCACGGCCATTTCCAAAATGAAGGAGCCCAAGGACGGCGGCAGCCGCATTGCCATCATTCACAACGGCTCGCCCCTCTTCACCGGCGACGCGGGCAGCGGCCCCTCCGACATTCGCAAATACATCCTGGAAAACGACCTGCTGGAAGCCATCATCGCCCTGCCCAACGACATCTTTTACAATACCGGCATTGCCACCTATATCTGGCTGCTCTCCAACAAGAAGGCCGGCACTCGCCGCGCGGGCAAGGTGCAGCTCATCAACGCCAGCGGCCTGTACGAAAAGCGGCGCAAGGCCCTGGGCAACAAGCGCAACGACATCCCGGAAAGCGCCATTGCGGAAATCACCCGCCTGTACGGCGACTTTGTGGAGAGCGACATCAGCAAGATTTTTGACGCCGCGGACTTTGGCTACACCAAGATCACCGTGGAACGCCCCCTCCGGGACGAAAACGGGCAGCTGATCCTCAAAAAGGGCAAGCCCCAGCCGGACGCCGACCTGCGGGACACCGAAAACGTGCCCCTCAAGGAGGACATCCAGGCATACTTCCAACGAGAAGTGCTGCCCTTTGCCCCGGATGCGTGGATGGACGAGAAGAAGGCCCGCGTGGGCTATGAAATCCCCTTTACCCGCTACTTCTACAAGTATGAAGCCCCCCGGCCTTCGGCGGAGATCAAGCAGGAGATCCTGGCCATTGAAGCGGAGCTGGACGGCGCGCTGGCGGAGGTGTTCCGGGAATGAGGGCCATGAAGGACAGCGGGATTGCGTGGATTGGGGAGATACCGGAAGAGTGGAAAATATGTAAAATCAAGCAATTAGCAGACCAAAACGAAGAAAATTCTTTTGTGGATGGAGACTGGATTGAATCTCCTTATATTATGGATTCTGGAATAAGATATTTAACAACAGGAAATATAGGAGATGGAGTATTCAAGGAACAAGGAAATGGATTTATAAGTCTCAGGACTTTTGAAAAATTGTCGTGTAAATACGCTTTTCCCGGTGATCTAATTTTCTCAAGACTTAACGCTCCATATGGTCGATCTTGTATCCTACCATCTGATTTTACTGAATATGTGGTAGCAGTTGACAATGTAATTTTGAGGACACAAGAAGATAAACGCTATATATGTTACGTATCGCAGTGTGATGGATATAAACAAGCTGTAGACGATGAGGCAAAAGGAACGACGATGAGAAGGATTAGTCGTACTAATTTAGGAAACATCGTGATTCCTTTGCCCCCCATTCAACAACAGCGCCGCATCGCCGACTACCTCGACCGCAAATGCGGCCAGATTGACGCTATCATTGCCCGGCAGCAGGAAGTGATTGAGAAGCTGAAAGCCTATAAGCTGTCCGTCATCACCGAGGCCGTCACCAAGGGCCTCAACCCCCATGCGCCCATGAAGGATAGCGGCGTGGAGTGGATTGGGGAGATACCGGAACAGTGGACAAAAGTGAGACTGAAGAACATTTGTCAGTTTATCAATGGAGATAGAAGTTCAAATTATCCGTCTCCAAATGAATATGTTGATGAGGGTATTCCCTTTTTAGGTGCTGATTCTCTTTATGGAAGATATGTTGACATTATCCAGAGTAAAAAGATCACAAAAGAAAAATATCATTCCATGGGCGGTGCAAAAATTCAAAAAGGGGATATTTTATACACTTTAAGAGGCTCTACGATTGGGAAAAATGCCTTAAGCACTTTCGATGAGGGAACGGTCGCTTCATCGCTTATGGTCATTCGTCCAACTTCACTTCTTTCGAATTTTTTACTTTATTGGCTTAATTCAGAGGAAGAATTCCAACAGCGACAGTCATATATTAACGGTTCCACAGCCCCCAACTTATCTGCTGAAAATGTTGGTTCTTTTATTATGTTTTTACCGTCCAAAGTAGAGCAGCAGGAAATAGCTGATTATCTTGATAAAAAGTGTGCTGAAATAGAATCGACTATCCTAAAAAAGCAGATGCTGGTTGAATGGCTTGGCAAATACAAAAAGTCCCTCATCTATGAGGTTGTGACCGGCAAGAAAGAGGTGTAAAAATGATTGATCGTTTGCTTGCCGATTTGGAAAAATCGCTGGATAATGATTGCTATTTTGCCGCCTTGTCATTGGCACTGATGCTTCCAGACATATGTGGAAGGGCAGAATATCCAGATTTAAATAATAATTCCAAGAAAAGATACATCCAGTGGTATGATGAAAATATTGGGCAATACGAGAAGCCACCTAAAAAAAGCGAAGATGACGAAGATATGCCCTATTTAAGTGGAGAAGTAATTTATCAACTTCGCTGCTCTTTGCTGCATCAAGGCACGCCAGATATTGATAAAAACAATATTAAAGCCGAAGAAAATAAAATTGATCATTTTTTATTGGTTATGGAGAAGAAAAAAGCTTTTGATATTTATGGTGATACTGCAAGCGTGAGCTGGAATAATGTATCTCCCGATAAGTTTCGCAGTTATCGAATCAATATTCGACGATTTTGTCTAATTGTCAGTCGTGTAGTTAAAAGTTACTACGAAGACAATAAAGACAAATTCGGCTTTATTAACTATAATGTGATTGACTGGGATGAAGAAATAGAAAAGATGCATCTGTTTAACCATCCTTGTTAGGAGGTACAACCATGCCCGACTTCGATACAAGAGAAAAGCGCTTCGAGCAAGACATTGAAGCATCCCTCCTGACCCATGGCGGCTACCAGAAGGGCAACCCCGCCGCCTTTGACCGGGAGCGCGCGCTGGATACCGGCACATTCCTTGCCTTCATCCGCGCCAGTCAGCCCAAGCAGTGGGAGCGCTACACCGGCGTCTATGGCGCGGACAGCGAGCGCCAGCTCATCGAGCGCTTCTGCCGGGAGGTCAGGCTGGTGGGGCTTTTGAAGGTGCTGCGCCAGGGCTTTACCGACCGGGGCATCAAGTTCCGCCCCGTGTTCTGGAAGCCGGAAACCTCCATGAACGCCCTCAGCCAGGCCCAGTATGCCGCCAATATCCTGCAGTGCACCCGCCAGCTGCACTATTCCCCGGCCAACGAAAACAGCGTGGATATTGTGCTCTTCCTCAACGGCATTCCCGTGGTGTCCATGGAGCTCAAGTGCCAGTTCACCGGCCAGAGCGTGGCCAACGCCATGGAGCAGTACAAGTTTGACCGCTCCGGCAAGGACCCCATCTTCACCTTCAAAAACCGCGTGCTGGTGCACTTTGCCGTGGACCTCACCCAGGTGTACATGACCACCCGGCTGGAGGGCGAGCGCACGTACTTTTTGCCCTTCAACCAGGGCAGCAACGGCGCGGGCAACGTAGGAGGCAAGGGCAACCCCGACAACCCCAATGGCTACGACACCGCCTACCTGTGGGAGCAGGTGCTTTGCAAGGACCGCCTGCTGGAGATTCTGCACAAGTACCTCCACCTGCAAGTGGAGAAGGACAAAAAGACCGGCGCGGTAAAGTCCGAGCGGATGATCTTCCCCCGGTATCACCAGCTGGACGTGGTGACCAAGCTGCTGGAGGACGTGCGGGCCCACGGCGCCGGGCGCAACTACCTCATCCAGCACAGCGCGGGCTCGGGCAAGTCCAACTCCATTGCCTGGCTGGCGCATCGCCTGGCGGGGCTGCATGACGCCCGGGACGAGAAGATCTTCCAGTCCGTTATCATCGTCACCGACCGCCGGGTGCTGGACAGCCAGCTGCAAAACACGGTCTACCAGTTTGACCATGTGGAAGGCGTGGTGCAGAAGATCGACAAAAACGCCGCCCAGCTCAAGGACGCCATCGAGGCGGGGGCGGGCATCATCATCACCACGCTGCAAAAGTTCCCGGTGATCTACAAAGAGGTGAAGGCGGGCAACAAGCGCTTTGCGGTGATTGTGGACGAGGCCCATTCCTCCCAGACCGGCGACGCCGCCCGCAAGCTCAAGCGCGCCCTGGCGGATACCGAGAAGGTACTGGAGGAATACGCCCGGCAGGAATACCAGGAGGAAGCCCAGCGCAAGGACGACGAGGACAAGCTGCTCGACGAGCTGGCCGCCCAGGGCCAGCAGGAGAACCTGTCCTTCTTCGCCTTTACCGCCACACCCAAGGAAAAGACGCTGCAGATGTTCGGCCGCAGGGATGAAAACGGGAAGTACCGCCCCTTCCACATCTACTCCATGCGGCAGGCCATCGAGGAGGGCTTCATCCTGGATGTGCTGCAAAACTACATGACCTACAACATGTATTACAAAATTGCCAAGGCCATCCCGGATGATCCGGAGCTGGACACCGCCGCAGGGGTGCGGGCCATCCGCCGCTTTGAAACGCTGCATCCCCACAACATTTCCCAAAAGACGACGGTCATGCTGGAGCACTTCCGCAACGTGACCCGCCAGAAGATCGGCGGCCGGGCCAAGGCCATGGTGGTCACGCCTTCGCGCCTGCACGCGGTGCGCTATCTGCTGGAGTTCAAGCGCCAGATTGAGCAAAAGGGCTACAAGGACCTGGACGTGCTGGTGGCGTTCTCCGGCGAGGTGGAGGACGGCGGCACCACCTACACCGAAGAAAAGATGAACCAGTACCGCCCGCAGCCCGGGGAAGCGCCTCAAAATGTGAAGGAAAGCCAGCTGCCGGAGGTCTTTCACAGCGACGCCTTCGGCATGCTGATCGTGGCCGAGAAGTATCAGACGGGCTTTGACGAGCCGCTGTTGCACACCATGTTTGTTGACAAGCAGCTCTCCGGCGTGAAGGCCGTGCAGACGCTCTCCCGTCTCAACCGTACCATGCCCGGCAAGCAGGATACCTTCGTGCTGGACTTCGTCAACTCCGCTGAGGACATCCGCAAGGCATTCGAACCCTACTATGAAGAAACCGTGCTGGAGGAAGAAACCAATCCCAACGTGATCTACGACCTGAAAAACACGCTGGATGAATACCGGGTCTACCAGCAGGCGGAGATCGACCGTTTCGCGGAGATTTTCTATGCCGGCAAAGCACAGACGCGGGGCGATATGGGCCGACTGGAAAGCACCCTTCGCCCGGCGCTGGACCGTTTCAGCGCGCTGGAAGAGGAAAAGCAGGATCTGTTCAAGTCAACCCTGGCGCGGTTCAACCGCATCTATGCCTTTATCACGCAGGTGTGCCGGCTCTTTGACCGGGAGATTCACAAATTCAGCGTATATGCCAAGTTCCTCGCTTCCCTCCTGCCCAAGGGCGGCCATGAGCCGGTACAGGTGGACGACAAGGTGCTTTTGGAGTACTACCGGCTGGAAAAGGACTACGAAGGCGCCATTGAGCTGACGAGCACCGAGGAAGGCTTCCGACCCATCACCGGCGAGGCGGGCCGGAAGGAACAAAAGCGCGACCCGCTGACGGTAATCATTGAGAAGATCAATGAGCAATATGGCACGAACTTCACGGAGCTGGACAAGGTGTTGCTCCAGCTGGAAAACGACTATGCCGCCCAGGACAAGTGGCACAGCTACGCACAGAACAACGACCGCAAGACCTTTATGCTGCTCTTTGAGAAGGACTTTCCCAACATGGCCGCCGCCCGCTACGAGCAAAACGAGGGCTTCTTCGTGAAGATGTTCTCCGAGCCGGACATGATGCGGCAGGTCATGGAGACGGTGGGGGCGGTGCTGTATGAGAGGTTGAGAGGAAATTGAAGCAAGCTCGCTCCGCAATCGGGTGTATTAAAGATGTTTGAGGAACGAGTTTCACTAACACCAGAAAATGCCCAATGATTACAGCATCTGGCTGCGAACCGGATGCCCAAAGGAGTCAAAAAAATGAGCCGTTACACCCCGCCCTATCAGCTGACAGATGCCATCCTGGCCCTTTCCACCGAAATTGCAGCCAAGGTCAAGGAAATCTCGATCCGCAGTACGCTTTCCACGCAGCCACATCTTCATCGTGCCAACCGCATCCGCTCTGTGCATTCCTCTTTGGCAATTGAGCATAACAGCCTCACCCTTGGCCAGGTAACCGCTTTGCTCAATGGCAAGCGCGTTTTGGCTCCTGCACAAGAGATCTTGGAGGTGCAGAATGCCTTTCGTGCCTACGATCTTTTGCCTTCGCTCGATCCATATGACCCCGATGACTTGCTCAAAGTTCACCGCGTTATGATGGAAGGGTTGGTAGCAGAGGCAGGGACGTTCCGCAATCAGGGCGTCGGCGTGTATGCAGGGAATCGTCTCATCCATTCTGGAACACCCGCCCAATACGTGCCGGAGACCATGCAGCAGCTCTTTGACTGGCTGCGAAATACGCAAGCGCACCCGCTCATCAGTTCCAGCGTGTTTCATTATGAGTTTGAATTCATTCATCCGTTTGCCGATGGAAATGGCCGGACGGGCAGGCTTTGGCAGACGCTCATCCTGCAAAAATGGGAGCCGATCTTTGCCTACCTGCCGGTGGAATCCATGATCCTGGCACATCAGAGCGATTACTATACCGTGCTGAACGCAGCCAATACGCAGGGCAGTTCCACCGTGTTTGTTGAGTTTATGCTTGAAATGATTTTGGATGCCCTCAAAAACGTATATGTGGAACAACACGGCTCCTCTGCTGGTCTGTCTCGCGAAGAACAGCTGTTGGCTCTTCTTCGGCAAGACGGTCACATGACCATTCCCCGCATGGCTGAACGACTCGGGATAGGAGAACGCCAAGTTCGCCGGCTACTAGCCTCGCTCAAAGACCAGGGCCGCCTTCGGCGCGAAGGATCAAGCAAATCAGGACGCTGGGTTGTTATCGCCATGTCCTGATAAATGTCCTGATAATATACGTTGCTCCTTTGTGGTGACTTAGCAAGATAAAGCGTATCGTTAAAATAGTTAGATGAATCATTGCTACTGCACGAGTGGTCGAAATGAGGAAGTTACATGAACGTTGAAATCGCCAGTGCATTATATAGATATTTTGAGGCTCTGTATGAGCTTAATCAGAATATCATGGTTTTGTGCGGCATCGATGTATTGGATAATCGTGGAGAGTATGAGAAAAATATTGAAAATGTGATCCACCTGGTGCCGAAACTTGTCCCGTACAAATATGATAAAAGGAAAAAATCCTATAAGTTGGAAAATGGCGATGGTTTGTTAGAGTTTGAGAGTTCAATGCCGTTTCTCAGAACAGACTATGAACACATCTTGCAATGTCATTATGCTTGCTTGAGCGACATCAAAACAATCCGAAACAAGTTAGAGCATAGGATGCATGGCGTGAATATAAATTCATCGGGAAGCGGGAGTTTCTGTCTTTTTGAAATGACTTATCAGGTGGATGAAAAAAACATTCGCATTACAGCAGGTGAATTGATTGGCCTTGTGAGAGAACTGAACGTACTGTTTGCAAAGATTCAAGAGCAAGTAGCAGCATTTGCTTAT
>OLPF01002893.1_pt1 | contig 10235 bp, 10 predicted proteins | sample 1673121 | NCBI WGS metagenome assembly OLPF01 (sample SAMEA3136756, study PRJEB25190) | human gut metagenome | reverse complement strand
AAAGGCTGATCACAGCCAAGTCAGAACCGGTATTTGGCGGCGTGTACAAGCTGTCGGCCTTAGAAAAAGATGGAAAGCTGATCCCTAAGATCAAGATCAGTGAAAATGTTGAGAAGATCACCAATCCTGGATTCAAAACCGTATATCGTCTCTTTGACAGGGACAGCAACCGGGCTTTAGCTGATGTGATCGTGCTGGACGGTGAGACGATACCGGAGGATGGAGAATATGAGATCTTTGATCCTAACGCGGTGTGGAAGAGAAAGAAAATCACGAATTTTTATGCAAAGAATCTGCGGCAGCAGATTTTCAAAGAAGGCAAGTGCATCTACAAATCTCCATCCATCGACGAGATCAAGGACTATTGCAGGCAGCAGCTGGATGCGATGTGGGATGAGATGAAACGATTTGAAAATCCGCAAAACTATTATGTGGATCTATCCTACGACCTTTGGAAGCTGAAGCATGATATGATTGCTGCATCTGAAAAATAGCGGTTTTAATGAGCTTCGCCCGTGCGGCGAAGCTTTTTCTTTAAAAAAAGCTCCCGGCGTAATGCCGGGAGCTTTGCAGTTTCTCGTGTGATGGTTCGTTATCTCTTGTTGGAAGCGTTGAGCACGTTTCTGATCTTGTGCTGTACCATTCCCTTGATCGCATCTCTTGCAGGTCCAAGGTACTTTCTTGGATCGAAGTCAGCCGGATGTTCTACGAAGTGCTTGCGGATCTCAGCTGTCATGGCCAGACGCAGATCTGTATCGATGTTGACCTTGCAGACACCATACTTGGTCGCAGTGCGGATCATATCTTCAGGAACGCCCTGTGCACCCGGGATATCTCCCCCGAATTCATTGCATTTCTTTACGAATTCAGGCAAAACGGTGGATGCGCCGTGGAGCACCAGAGGCGTGTCAGGGATCAGGCTGTGGATCTCCTTGAGACGTTCAAAGTCGAGGTATGGCTCGCCTTTGAATTTATATGCGCCGTGGCTGGTCCCGATAGCTACAGCCAGGGAGTCAACACCGGTTTTTTCTACGAATTCCGCAGCTTCCTCAGGAACGGTGAAAGTTGCATTTCTGGCATCTACATTGATGTTATCTTCAATGCCGGCCAGCTTACCCAGTTCTGCCTCTACGGAAACGCCCTTGCTGTGAGCATATTCCACAACTTCCTTTGTCAGTTTTATATTTTCTTCAAATGGATGTTTGGATCCGTCGATCATAACGGATGTGAATCCATCGTCTACGCATTTTTTACAAATATCGAAATCTTCACCGTGATCCAGGTGGAGTGCAATGTCCAGACCGGTATCGAGGATCGCAGCCTCTACCAGTTTGATCAGATAAGCCGGCTTGGCATATTTTCTGGCTCCGGCGGATACCTGAAGGATCAGCGGAGCCTTCTCTTCCTGAGCGGCCTCTACGATACCCTGGATGATTTCCATGTTGTTGACATTGAAAGCACCTACTGCGTAGTCGCTGTTCAATGCATTCTCAAACATTTTCTTTGTAGTAACTAAAGACATGACAGCCTCCTTAAAAAATAAATGTAATAGAGATATTAATTAGCAATGATGTTCAGGATCTGTTCGTCCGTGGAACCCTTGGGGATCTGGAATGTCCCGGATTTCAGAGAACTTTCCTTGCCCATATTGCTGATGTAACTTTGAAATTCTGTATCAGAGCTCACCAGACCTGCCTGATAGAGCTTTGTGGCGACCGCAACCGAGTCGTCAGAGTCCGATATGGTGATTTCAACAGTTTCTGCTGCACTGGATTCGCTGGATGCTGCAGCAGTCGTTTCCTTTGATTCCGATGCCTGTGTCGTCTGCTGTGCTTTCGCATTCTGCTGCGCCAGTGTTTCCGGATAATCCATGATCGCGCTGATGCGGGTGTAAATGATCAGTCCGGCAGCGATCAGTATGATGAGAACAATGATAATGTCATTTTTATTGTAGAAAAAATCCTTGATTTTGTTCATAAACAATACTCCTTGTGAATGCAAATATTGTGCTTGCTGTGCATACATCTATACTGTACCATATTTTCAGTACTTTCTCAAATCGAAAAGCGGTGTTTTCCATGAAATTTTCTTCACAATGAATTGTAATTATTGCAGGATGTTGTATAATCATATCTATGGTAGATTTCAAGATTACAGAAAATGAAGCGGGGCAGCGGCTGGATCGTTTCCTGCGAAAATACATGAAGAGAGCTCCTCTGAGCATGATCTACAAAACCATACGAAAAGATGTAAAGGTCAATGGGAAACGTGCGCATGAGGATACGATCCTGCAGGAAGGCGACCAGTTGTCTCTGTACATACCGGAGGAGAAACTGAACGATCTGACGAGACAGCAGACTCACAGACGTGTAAAACGCCAGTTTCGGATTGCATATGAAGATGAGAACCTTCTCATCGTTGAAAAACCGTCGGGCCTTTTGACCCATGGAGATTCCCGGGAAAAGAAAAACACTTTGGCAAATCAGGTCTGCGGATATTTGCAGGAGAAGGGAGAATTCGATCCATCAAAGGAGAAGTCTTTCGTACCTTCGCCGGTGAACCGTCTGGATCGAAACACGACAGGTCTGGTGATTTTCGGGAAGAATGCGGAAACCCTCCGGAGCTTTACGCGCTATATCCGGGAAAGGCAGTATGTCAGCAAGTATTATGTGACGCTGGTCAAAGGAAATTTAAAAGAGAAACTGGTGCTCCGGGATAGGATCGCAAAAGATCACGGCACGAATATTTCCCAGGTTACGGACGATGCAAAGGAAGGGAAGAGCGCGGAGACATTTGTCACGCCGATCGCTTCGAAAAACGGTTTTTCCGTGGTAGAAGTAGAGCTGGTGACAGGCAGGACGCATCAGATCCGCGTGCATCTTTCCCACGAAGGACATCCGCTGGTGGGAGACATCAAATATGGCGATCGAAGAGTCAATGGCATGGCAAAGAACAAGCTGGGGATCACGACGCAGCTTTTGCATGCGTATCAGCTGAAGTTCAGTGGTCTGGAAGGAAATTTCGCATATCTGAATGGAAAAACCGTTAAGGCAAAGCTGCCGGAAGAATTTCAGGAGGCTTTGCAGAAGCTGGGGTTCACCGATAAAGATTTGGAGGCGTTTGCATAAATGAAAGAGTTTATAAAAGATGTACTGATCGCATTGGTGATCGTGGTGGTGATCACGCTGATCATCAAGCCGACTATCGTCAAGGAAAGCTCTATGGAGTCTACTTTGTATGAAAATAATTATTTGTTTGTCAATAAACTGGCATATCTGACCGCGGATCATCCGGACTATGGGGATATCATCGTATTCAAATCTCATATCCAGCGAGATGACGGAAAAGGTGATAAACTGCTTATAAAAAGAGTGATCGGTGTCGAAAATGATGTTATAGATATCCATGACGGAGTAGTGTACCGGAATGGTACCGCTCTGGATGAGCCATACACCAAGGAAGGTTATACAGAAGGTGATATCAGCGATTATAAAGTCCCGGCAGATCAGGTGTTTGTCATGGGAGACAACCGCCGGGTAAGTCTGGATAGTCGTTCGGAGGAAGTTGGCACGGTCAGTGAGGACGGCATTGTCGGTAAGGCATTTATCCGGCTGTATCCGTTCAATCAGATCAAGCTGCTGTAAGCAGAACGCAAGCCGCGGGGATCGCGGATATCCCTTTGGCGTGAAACTTTTGCATAAACTGATGCTTTGGCGTGAAACCTTTGCATAAACTGACGCCGGGCGCTTTACATAAAAACCAGGGAGGATCGTTTTATGTGGAAGCGGATCGTGGCATACGGTACGGCAGCGATCATGGGGATCGTCTGTGCTGTAGGATTTTTCGACGTGTTTATGATCACGACGGTGACGGGAAGCGGGATGGAGCCTTTTTATAAAGAGGGGCATTGCGTTCTGGTCTGCAAAGCGGCGTACCGAAAGAGTATTCCGGAAGTGGGAGAAGTTGTGGCGCTTTGGAATCAGGTATACAGTGAGGACGGAGAGGGAAGTGTCCTGATCCGGCGGATCGCAGCCCGGCAGGGGGATCAGATCGAGATCCGTGACAATGTGTTTTATCGAAATGGAAAGCCGTATACGGCGTATATGAGCGGCGATGGAGAAATGGAGGATTTGACGTATCGGACTTTGGGAGAAGGAGAATTATTCCTGCTGTGCGATGATCGAGGCTCCTCTATGGATAGTCGAAATGATGCGGTAGGGATCGTAGATGTGGGGGATTGTATCGGAAAAGTTTGTTTCCCTTGAATTCCCAGACAGAAAGAGAGTGTTGATATGAAGGTAGTTGCAAATAATAAGAAGGCGCGCCATGATTATTTTATAGAAGAGACTTATGAAGCAGGTATCACACTGACGGGAACGGAAATCAAGTCGGTGAGGCAGGGGCGTGTCAGCCTGAAGGAAAGTTATGCCAGGATCGAGAAGGAAGAGGTGATCCTCTATGGCATGAATATCAGTCCGTATGAGCAGGGAAACCGGTTCAATGTGGATCCGGTACGTCCGCGCAAGCTGCTTTTGCATAAAAGAGAAATCCGAAAACTTATTGGGTATACGACGTTAAAAGGCTTGACTTTAGTGCCGCTGAGGATGTACATTAATGATAGAGGAAGGGCAAAGGTGGAACTTGCCGTTGCCCGTGGTAAAAAAGAGTACGATAAGCGTCATGATATTGCAAAGCGTGATGCAGACAGACGGATGCAGCAGGCAATGCGCAAACATTCATAAACCAGAGTGCAGTGCAAGGCACTGAAAAGGGAGGAAGACCATGCAGAATTTTTTTAATAAAATAGGCAAGACAGCATCAGAAGCTGCTTCGAAGGCAGGCAGCAAGGCAAGCGAACTGATGGAGATCGGCAAGCTGAAGGGCAAGATCACAACGAAAAAGCAGTATATCGGCAATACTAAGAAAGATATCGGAGCATATTGCTATGAACTGTTTGAAGCTGGTGATATCAAAGATCCCAGAATCGAAGAGCTTTGTGAACAGATCAAAGCTTACAGCGAGGAGATAGAGGCTCTGGAAGCTGAGATCGAAGAGGTGAAAGAAAAGTATCGCGTTAAGAATGATGAAGATGATCCTGCTGCAGAAGAATAGGCTGCAGGATCCTATATGGGGGCGCACTGGTTTCGACGGGGGTGTGGAAACCGGAGAAGCGAGCCGCAGTTTGTCCAGTCTGCGTTAAAAGGGACACGTTAAATATAAACGCTAAAAAGAACAACAATTTCGCATTAGCTGCTTAGTTCAGCACCGCGCGCATGCCCGGGTTCACCTGCAGGTCCGGAACCATGCGTCAAACATGCAGGAAAACCTTATGTGAATGCCCGGCAGCATAAGGGACTAACGGGATAGCTGATGATATAGCCTGCTTTTGGGCGATGTTTGAGGCGAAACTTTAAAACAAAAGCTGCGCTCGGAGAAACTCCTGTGAAAATGCTTTCGGACATGGGTTCGATTCCCATCGCTTCCACCATCGTATCCACAATCTGGGTGGCTTTTACCGCCTGGATTGTGGTTATTTATTATTAAGTGTATTTCGATCTTCTCAGCGAATACCACTACCTTTTCTACATAAGTCTGTTAGAGGTCGGCGGTTGCTCTTAATGGTCAGGTATCCGGGAAATCATGAATTCCCAGATCACGAAAAAAACGGCCTTGATTCGGATTTTTTACTGCTTATGGGCTGTTCTTTCATTCATGAATTCCCGTTTTTCAAAATAAAACAGCAAGCCGGGAACTGCTTTACAAGATATTTACAGCGCAGAGAAAAACAGTTCCCAGATAAACAGTTTTTATATCTTTTGAGGAATCATAACGAGTGCGGCGCATGGATCTTGAAACATTTACAGTATCGAACTTCCCATATGGCTTTGAAAAAATCAAATCTGGGAATTCATGACGCGAGCAGACATCTGAATCGAGAGATTGATTCCCAATTAGATCAGATAATTTTTGATCTGGGAATTCACAGTATAGCCTGCATTTTGAGATGGAGCTGTTACTGCTGGTTTCATGCAACCTAATAAATAGGAAAAATAAGAACTGCGCCTACTATATCTTTTTGCTGCGTGGAATGATATAATAAATCCAGTACCTAAAAATACTATTACGAAATCGAATTCCGGAAAAGAGGTAAAGCATGGATAAGAATATGATCAATAGATTTGTCCTGCCAGAAGACTTAAAGCAGGCTCTTGACTCGGCAGAAAAAATAATTTTTCCGAAAACTAAGGCGCAGCTGGTAGAACTGTGCTATGGTCCTAACGGAGCGGCGAGATTCAATGTCAGCTATGACATTTCTGAAAAGGAAAGTTATGTGGAAGCGGATGTCGTGAGATGTAAAAACGGTCCGTCGGTAAACTTTACAGATGCTTATATGAGAAGGCGTGATCCGGACTGTATGTATATCGGAGATGAGCTGCCTACAGATAAACCGAAATTTGAAGATAGATGGGGTTATAAATTCTCTCAGCTCAGGCAGGAGACCATGGACTGGATAAGCCATCAGGAACTGGTTGTGATGCCGTTCATAATGGGAAGCAAGCTCCACGGATACGAGAGCCTTGTAGTTGCGCCTGCAAATGCTGCGTTCTTTGCATTTGCACTCGCCAATATCCAGAAATTCATCAGCATCGAAGATGTGGAGGAAGGATATATACCGAGGGCGATCATTTACGTGGCACCGCCGTTCCGCCATACTCATTTTGGCGGGAAGCAGGTCGTGGTGCATTATCGGAGCGAACAGCTTCACGAAATTTTTTCCTATAATCTGTATCCGGGACCTTCTGCAAAGAAGGGAGTGTTTTCTGCACTGATCGATATTGGAGAGAAAGAAGGCTGGGTAACGAACCACGCTTCGGCGGCACTTTTGCAGACTCCATATGACAGCGAGGTCGTCTTTATGCATGAAGGCGCATCAGGCGGCGGCAAGAGTGAGATGCTGGAAGAAGTTCATAGAGAATCCGATGAGCGTGTCCTGCTGGGCGAGCATACCGTGACAGGCGAGCGTTTTGAAATAAGATTAGGTGAGACATGCGAGATCTTCCCGATCGCAGACGATATGGTCATGGCTCATCGCGATATGCAGGATGATAGTCACAAGCTGGCTATTACCGATGCGGAAAACGGTTGGTTTCTGCGTGTCGACGGGGACAATTATTACGGGAACATCCCGATGTATGAGAGAATCAGCATCCATCCGTCGGAACCGGTGGAATTTTTTAATATTGATGGCGTGCCAGGTGCGACGTGTCTCATTTGGGAGCATATCAAGGAACCAAATGGTAAACCGTGCTCCAACCCGCGGGTGATTTTGCCGCGTGAGATGATCGACAACATCTATCCGGATGATGAAGCGGCGCTGGTAGATGTACGTTCTTTCGGTGTGCGGATGCCGCCGAGTACTAAAGAGAATCCTAATTATGGCGTGATGGGCCTCGTACAGGTCGTTCCGCCTGCTCTGGCATGGCTTTGGAGACTGGTTGCACCGCGTGGCTTTAAGAATCCTTCTATTGAGGATAATGCAAAATCTAATGTCATGACGTCGGAAGGTGTAGGCTCTTACTGGCCATTTGCAACAGGCAAAAAAATCACGCAGGCTAATATGCTGCTGAAGCAGATCACGGAAGCTTCGGAAACCCTTTATGTTTTGATCCCAAATCAGCACATCGGTGTTTACCGGATAGGCTTTGCAGGAGAGTGGATCGCCAGAGAGTATTTGGCAAGACGCGGCGGTGTGGTGAAGAAGAAACAGCTAGTACCTGCAAGATGTCCGCTGTTTGGCTATTCGCTGGACGAAATGAAAATCGATGGGCAGACGATCCGTCGGAAGTTCCTGCGACCGGAACTGCAGTCTAAACTGGGCGAAGAAGGTTATGATAAGGGTGCTAAAATCATTACAGATTTCTTTAAAGAAGAACTGAAGCAATTCCTCGTGCCGGAACTGGACCCGCTGGGAAGAGAGATCATAGAGCTCTGTATGAACGATGCACCTTTGGAAGCGTATCTGGAACTGACCCCGATCAAACGTGTGACGGGGAGATAAATGAACTTAGTGTTCATGGGAGAATCGATGACAGGCGGAAAAAATCAAGTAGAAGAAAAATACATACTTACCATAGATATGGGGACGACGGCATTTAAGTCGGCGATCTTTGATTGTCGAGGCAGGGAAGTGTCCAGTGCTACAGAGGAATATCAGATCCAGACTCCGCAGCCGGGATGGGCAGAGATGGATCCGGACCGATATATTGATTTATTTCAGAATGCGATCGCAAAGGCGATCGAGAAAGCACAGGTATCGAAGACGCAGCTGATCACGCTGGGGATCTCCGTACAGGGTGAAACCAGTGTGTTCCTTGATGCAGACAAGAAGTCTCTTAGACCGGCGATCCTGTGGTGTGATACAAGGGCGCTGAAAGAAGCTGAAGAAATCGTGGATGCCTTTGGCTGCGCGACCATACAGAATCATACAGGGCAGGTGGGCTGCGATGCTCTCTGGCCGGGTGCGAAACTGTTGTGGCTCAAAAAACACGAGCCGGGAGTGTTCGGGAATATAGCGCATATCCTGCAGCTTAACGGGTATTTTGCGTATCTCCTGACGGGTAAAATGGCAGAAGACGATTCCATTCTGGGAAGTTCTATTTACTGGAATATCAACACGAGGCAGTATTGGGAAGAAATGCTGGAATATATCGGTATCACGAAGGCACAGCTGCCGGAGATCGTAAGGCCGGGAAGCATTGTGGGAACTATCACGAAAGCCGCATCGAAGCAGTTCGATCTTCCAGAGAATCTGACGGTAAATATCGGAGGCAGTGATCTGGCGTGCGGCCCGGTGGGAACAGGAGCGATCCGCCCGGGAAATTTCTCGGACAGCACAGGATCCTCTCTTTGCACGATGGCTATGGCGGATCATATTGTCCTGGATCCAACCAGGCAAATGCCGTGTTACTGTAGTGTGATGCCGGATCTGTACATGGTGCATGCCTATTCGACCGGCGGCATGTATATGAAATGGTTTCGGGATACTTTTGGAGAAATGGAACTCATGAAAGAAGGAGTCGGCGGTCTGAATGCATTTGATCAGCTGGATCTGATGGCGGCAGAGGTGCCGGCTGGATCTGACGGCTTGATAGCGCTGCCTCATTTGCAGGGATCTGGTCCTCCGGATCTCAATGCTAATGCGCGGGCATGTTTTTTTGGTGTGACCATCGCTCACGGCAAGGAACATTTTGTGCGAGCGATCATGGAGAGTGTTGTGATGGTGCTTTGCAGGATCATTGAAGCGACAGAAGCACTGGATATATCGGTGGATCGTATCATTAGCTTTGGCGGTGGTGCACTGAGCCCGGTATGGTGTCAGATGAAAGCCGACGCCACAGGCAAGGATGTTGTAACGACAAAGAATAATAAGAGTGCCGGCTGCCTCGGCGCAGGGATACTGGCAGGTGTAGCTTGCGGGATCTGGGACTCAGTGGAAGAGGCATGTGATCAGATCATACAGGAAGAACGGGTATATCACCCGGATCCGATGCATAAACCAACCTATGACGAGCTTTTGGCCAGGTATAAACATCTGATGGAATGTCTGGAACCGGTATTTTAATAAAAAAAACGGGATTCTTTTCGGAATCTCGTTTTTTTGCAAATTTTTCTGCAAAGAGTATCAGTTAAGCAGTTTGTCATCAATGCGTGCTTTTCCTGCCAGGATCAGTACGGTAAAAATCAGAAAATAAGTGAGTGCACCGAGATTGCCGGCGATGATATCCGTCACGGTATCGACCATGCCTCGCTGCATATCTCCTCCAGCAAGCCGATCTGCAGTGAATTCGAAAATTTCCCAGATCCCTGCGAAGGCAGAGGAAAAGAAAAATGCAAAGGCTGCCTCAGCAAGCAGGTATACCTTTGTTTTTTTTATGGTCTGAACGGCATGCTTTAGAAGCACGGACATGATCATTGCCCCCAGGCTTGCTAGCAGAAGACCACTGAAGAAGTGTACGACTTTATCATAGAGATCTACACTGCGATAAAGATTAAGCACTGATCCTACAGGGGATGCAAAATATACGAACAGCAATCCGCAGAAGAAAAGATCATCCCGTACTTTTAGTATGTAGGAAATCAACAGCAGAGCAGCTATAGATCCAAAGGATCCTGCAATAGTAGCCGGCGCAGGATCGATGTTGGTTTTACAGGCATATATTGCAGTGAAAATAGTT
>OLPF01002892.1_pt1 | contig 10239 bp, 9 predicted proteins | sample 1673121 | NCBI WGS metagenome assembly OLPF01 (sample SAMEA3136756, study PRJEB25190) | human gut metagenome | reverse complement strand
GTGGAAAGCGAATCCGGATCGACCGCCCATTTGCCGTCCTCGCAGAGCACGAGCGCGTCATACTGATACGTGCGCGCCTTGCCGCCGTAATTCACATCGGCCTGAATGGAGATCGTGCGCGCGTTGCTCTCGTCCGTGCCCGTCGGCGCGGCCATCTGCCGCCAATCCAGCAGCGGCTTCTGCGCGAATTTCCAGAAGAGCTGCTGGCTGGGCTGGTCGCTCAGGGAATCCTGCCAGCTCTTCGCGGTGTATTCCACCATGTCGGCCACGATGCCCTTGCGCCACTTCTCCATGAAGTTTTCCAGCGCGATCTCCGCTTCGGATTTCACCGTTGCCACGTAGGGCGCGTTTTCGTCCGTGCCGCTCTCGTCGTATAGGCCGCTGTCCCCGCTGCCGTCGTCGCTGCCGCCGGAGAAGCCGGTCTCCGTCAGGCCGTCCACGCTGCCGTCGTCGGCCGTCATACCGCCGTAATATTCCTCGGGCACGGAGGTGCCCATCGTGCCGTATGACGCGAACGGAACATCCGTCGCCGCCGGAACGGGCGTGGGCACGAGCATCGTCTGCGCCGGACGGATGGAAGACGTGCGGCTGGCGGTCAGCGCGTTAATCAGCGTGAACACCGTCAGCAGGCCGTAAACGGCGGTCAGAATCATGCGCCCCGGAAAGAGGAACGCATGAATGACCCACATTGCGGCCACCGCGGCCACCACCGCGAGCATAAACACCCAGCGTATCGGCTGGAAAAAGATCGCCAGCAGCCCCAAAACGGGAAGAACAATAAAAAACAGCATCAGCATCAACTGATTGATTTCACGTTTAGAGCGCTTCGGCTTCGGCTTCTGATCGAACGCCTTGGCGGAACCGGCAGGCGTTGAAGCATAATTCGGCCTGTTGGATCTCATGACATCGCCTCCTGAAAAAAAGAAACTCAAGCGTACAAATTTGATTATATCATAAAAACCGCAAATAGAAAAGAGATGCGGCGAAATTGCCGCATCTCTGTGGAAGCTTATGCGATTAGAGCTGACCCTGCTTTTCCAGAATCGCAGCGTGAGCGGCCGCCAGACGGGCGATCGGCACACGGAACGGAGAGCAGGAAACATAGTTCAGGCCAACCTTGTGGCAGAACATGACGGAGGACGGATCGCCGCCGTGTTCGCCGCAGATGCCGAGCTTGATGTCCGGGCGGGTCTGCTTGCCGAGCTTGGCAGCCATCTGAACGAGCTTGCCGACGCCGTTCTGGTCAAGGCGGGCGAACGGATCAGACTCGTAGATCTTCTTGTCGTAGTACGCGCCGAGGAACTTGGCCGCGTCGTCACGAGAGAAGCCGAAGGTCATCTGGGTCAGGTCGTTGGTGCCGAAGGAGAAGAACTGCGCCTCCTTGGCGATCTCGTCGGCGGTCACGGCCGCGCGCGGGATCTCGATCATGGTGCCGACCTTCACGTCAAGCTCGACGCCCTTCTCGTCCATGACCTTCTTGGCGGTATCCAGAACGATCTTCTTCACGTAGGCCAGTTCCTTGACCTCGCCGACCAGCGGGATCATAATTTCCGGATGGATGTCGTAGCCATCCTCCTGCTTGACCTCGATGGCCGCCTCGATGACAGCGCGGGTCTGCATCTCGGCGATTTCCGGATAGCGAACCGCCAGACGGCAGCCGCGGAAGCCCATCATCGGGTTGAACTCATGCAGCTCGTCGATCTTGGCGATGATCTTATCGGTGGTGGTGCCCAGTTCCTTGGCCAGCGCCTCGATTTCCTCGGTCATGTTCTTGGCCGGGAGGAACTCATGCAGCGGCGGATCCAGATAACGGACGGTCATCGGACGGCCTTCCAGCGCCTTGTACATGCCCTTGAAGTCCGCCTTCTGATACGGCAGCAGCTTGGCAAGAGCCTCGCGGCGCTGCTCCTCGGTATCGGCGAGGATCATCTGGCGCATGTCGGCGATACGGGTCGCCTCGAAGAACATGTGCTCGGTGCGGCACAGGCCGATGCCTTCCGCGCCGTACTTCACGGCCACAGCCGCGTCGTGCGGGTTGTCCGCGTTGGTGCGAACGCCCAGCTTGCGGGCCGCGTCCGCCCAGCCCATCAGGGTGGCAAAATCGCCGGAAACGGAAGCGTCAACGGTCGGGATCGCCTCGGCGTACACCTTGCCGGTGGAGCCGTCGATGCTCATCCAATCGCCCTCGTGGAAGACGACGTCGCCGATGGTCGCGGTCTTGGCTTCTTCATCCACGCGCAGCGCGCCGCAGCCGGCGACGCAGCAGGTGCCCATGCCGCGGGCAACGACAGCCGCGTGGGAGGTCATGCCGCCGCGGGCAGTCAGGATGCCCTGCGCATGCGCCATGCCCTCGATATCCTCCGGAGAGGTCTCCAGACGGACGAGAACGACCTTCTTGCCGGTCTTGGCAGCCGCGGTCGCCTCTTCGGCGGTGAAGTACACCATGCCGCAGGCAGCGCCCGGAGAGGCGGCCAGACCCATGGCGATCTCCTTCGCCTTCTTCAGCGCGACGGCGTCAAACTGCGGGTGCAGCAGGGAGTCGAGCTGCTTCGGCTCCACCTTGAGGATGGCCTCGTCGGTGGTAATCATGCCCTCGTTGACCAGATCGACAGCGATCTTCAGCGCAGCGGCGGTGCGCTTGCCGTTGCGGGTCTGGAGCATGTAGAGCTTGCCGCGCTCGATGGTGTATTCCATGTCCTGCATGTCGCGGTAGTGGTTTTCGAGCGTCTGCGCGATGTTCACAAACTGCTCGTAAACCTCCGGCATGACCTGCTGGAGCGTCTCGATCTTCTGCGGGGTGCGGATGCCGGCGACGACGTCCTCGCCCTGCGCGTTGATCAGATACTCGCCGTAGAGCTTCTTCTCGCCGGTGGACGGGTCGCGGGTGAACGCAACGCCGGTGCCGGAGGTGTTGCCCATGTTGCCAAAGACCATGCTCTGGACGTTGACGGCGGTGCCCCAGTCGGACGGGATGTCGTTCATGCGGCGGTAGTAGATGGCGCGCGGGTTATCCCAGGAGCGGAAGACGGCCTTGATGGCCTCCATGAGCTGAACCTTCGGGTCCTGCGGGAACTCGACGCCCATCTTCTCCTTGTAGATCTCCTTGAAGCGGACGACGATTTCCTTCATATCCTCGGCATTCAGGTCGGTGTCGTACTTAGCGCCCTTGCTCTCCTTGATCTCGTCCAGAACGCGCTCGAAGAAGCTCTTCGGGATCTCCATAACGACGTCGGAGAACATCTGGATGAAACGGCGGTAGGAGTCATAGGCAAAGCGCTCGTTCTCGGTCAGGTTGGCCAGACCCTTGACGGCCACGTCGTTCAGACCCAGGTTCAGGATGGTATCCATCATGCCGGGCATGGACGCGCGCGCGCCGGAGCGCACGGAAACCAGGAACGGATTCTCCAGGTCGCCGAACTTCTTGCCGCAGACCTTCTCGGTCTCGGCCAGAGCGGCGTAAATCTGCTCGACGATATCCTCGCCGATGGTCTTGCCGTCCTCATAGTAGCGGGTGCAAGCCTCGGTGGAGACGGTGAAGCCCTGCGGCACCGGAAGACCGATCTTGGTCATCTCGGCAAGGTTCGCGCCCTTGCCGCCCAGCAGGTTGCGCATGCTGGCGTTGCCTTCCTTAAACAGGTACACATACTTCGTCATGCTGTTTGTTCCTCCTTGAAAGATTCATAATCATTGCAACTTTCTTCATGAAAATGGCTCATGATTGTCGCGCGAAAACAGACCATTTCTGGTCGCACATGGAATATTATACGGTCTCTTCCGACATTTGGCAATCGTTTTTTGTAATTTTTAAACGGTTTTTCGCGTCTTTTTTTCAAATACATCAGACCTTTTGTCGGGTTTGACAAGAAAGCGCGGCGGTTTTACCACGGTTTAAATCAAATTGCCGCAAAGGCGGCCGTTCGCCATTCCTTCAATTTCTTGCCAGAAATTGACCGCTTCGCGCAAAACGCCGGTTCGCCGCCTCCAGCACGGCGCGATATTCGTCCCGATAGGCCGCCTGACGGCTGATTTGCAGAAAGGTCTGCCGCGTGCGCTCGAGCAGCCGCACGTCGCCCGTCAGCATCAGCGCGGGCATCTGCGGCTCGCCGTGCTGCCTTGTGCCAAAGAACTCGCCCGCGCCGCGCAATTCCAGATCCTTCTGCGCGACGACGAAGCCGTCGTTGGTCGAGACCAGCGTTTTGAGCCGCTCGTTCGGCTCAGCCATCAGGAAGCACCAGCTCTCCTGCGCCCCGCGCCCGACGCGGCCGCGAAGCTGATGGAGCTGCGCCAGCCCGAAGCGCTCCGCTCCCTCGATGACCATCACCGTCGCGTTGGGCACGTTCACACCGACCTCGATCACCGTCGTCGCCACGAGCACATCCAGCGTTCCGGCGTAAAACGCGGCCAGCGTGTCCTCCTTCTGCGCCTTGTTCATCTTGCCGTGCACCAGCCCCACCTTGAGCGGCGCGAGCGCCTGCGCGAGCTCCTTCTGCTCCTGCGCGGCGCTGCGAAGCGCCATGTCGTCCAGCTCCGCCTCGCCGACCAGCGGGCAGACCACGTAGGTCTGCCGCCCCTGCGCCGCCTGCGCGCGGATAAACGCATACAGCCCCTCGCGCTTTTCCTCCGGCACGATGCGCGTGCGGACGGGGGTGCGCCCCGGCGGCATTTCATCCACGGCAGACAGATCGAGGTCGCCGTAAAGCACCAGCGACAGCGTGCGCGGAATCGGGGTCGCGCTCATCACCATCACGTGCGGCGCGTCGCCCTTGCCCTCCAGCGTCGTCCGCTGGCGAACGCCGAAGCGATGCTGCTCGTCGGTGATCGTCAGCCGCAGATTCGCAAATTCCACCCCTTCGGAAATCAGCGCGTGCGTACCGATGACCGCCTGCCACGCGCCCGCGGCAATCGCTTCCTTTGCGCGGCGCTTTTCCGCCGCCGTCATGTGCCCCGTCAGCAGGCCGCAGGTCACGCCCAGCGGTGCAAGCGTCTGCACCGCGCTTTGCAGGTGCTGCGAGGCGAGGATTTCCGTCGGCGCCATCAGCGCGGCCTGTCCCCCGGCGCGCACGCACAGATACATCGCGCAAAGCGCGATCAGCGTCTTGCCGCAGCCCACGTCGCCCTGCACCATCCGCGCCATCGCGCGATCCCCGCGCATATCCGCCGCGACCTCGCCGGCCACACGTCGCTGCGCGTTCGTCGGCGCAAAGGGTAGTTTGTCAAAAAATTCCTCTATCCATGCATCCTGAATCTCCAGCGGCTGCGCGCGCCTGCGCTCCCCCGCCGCCCCGGCCACGCCCGCCTGAAAGAGCAGCAGCTCCTCGTAGGCCAGCCGCTCCTTAGCCTGCGCCAGCCTGTCAAAATTCGTCGGGAAATGCGCCTCGCGCAGCGCGTCGAGCCTGTCCATCAGGCCGCATCGCTCCACCAGCGTCCGCGGTAGCGGATCCGGCTCATCGTATTCATCCAGCAGCAGCTTCACCGCGTCGCGCAGGGGCTTTTGCCCCACGCCCGGCACGGCGGCATACACCGGAATGATGCTGCCCGGCTCCTCCAGCGACGGGTTGATGACAAACAGCCCGCTCTTTTTGCGGACGCAGCGGCCATAGAGCGTCACCTCGCAGGTGTCGAACAGCCGCTCCTTCATCCATGGCTGGTTGAACCACATGCAGCGCACCGCGCCGCACTCGTCCGCAATCGTCGCGCTGACCCACCGCATGCCGCGCGCGTAATGCAGCGCGGGCTTGCCCTTCACAAAGCCGGTGAAGCACGCCTGCCGCCCCTCGGTCATCTGCGCCGGGGAAAGCGGGCGCGTCGTGTCCTTGTAACCGGTCGGCAGGGTCTCCACCAGATCCAGCGCCGTCTCGATCCCGCGCGCGGCCAGCGCCTTGAGGCGAACCGGGCCAAACCCCTTGATGCTTTCAAGTGAACGCATGTGTTCCTCCCTTTCATCAGCTTTTCCCAGTGCAAAAAAGCATGCCGAGCCTGCCTTCCCCTCTGCAGAAGTCTACAATGCGTTAAACTCCTGCCCTCGCGGGTGATTTTACGTCATTTTATACAGATTAAAAAAATGCCGCGCCGCCGATCATGGCATAGCGCGGCATTTTGCATTTTGAGAAATTATTCCGCGGAAATCAGGTAATAATACAGCGGCTGACCGCCATACTGCACCTCGACGTCCAAATCGCTGAACATTTCGGCCACCTCCGCGCCCAGCGCGTCGGCGTCCTCCTGCTTGGTATCCTGACCGTAATAGATGGTAATCAGCGAGTCGCCATCCTCAACGACATGCTTGACCAGCTCCAGCGCGATATCGTGGATGCTCTTGCCGACGACCTCGATGCGGCCGTTGTGAATCCCGATGATGTCGCCTTCCTTGATCTCCTTATCCTCGAACACCGTATCGCGGACGGCAAAAGTAATCTGGCCGGTCTTCACCTGCTCGGCGGCGGCGGTCATGGCCTCGCGGTTCTCCTCGACGCTCGCCTCCGGGTTGAACGCGATCACCGCGCCGATGCCCATCGCGACGTTTTTGGTCGGCAGAACGACGACGTTGCGCTCGGAAAGCTCCGCCGCCTGAGACGCGGCGAGGATGACGTTGGAGTTGTTGGGCAGCACGAAGACGTTTTTCGCGCCGACCTTCTCCACCGCGTCGAGGATATCCTCGATGCTCGGGTTCATGGTCTGGCCGCCCTCGACGATGTGATCCACGCCCAAATCGCCGAAGATGCCGGAGAAGCCCTCGCCCAGCGACACCGCCACCATGCCGTATTCCTTGAGCGGCTGCTCAGCCTTCTCGGCCTCCTCCTGCCGCTTCTTCTCCTCGGCGGCCTTCTGCGCGGCTTCGGCCTTCTGGAGGCGCTCACGGCGCTCCTCGGCCATGTTGTCGATCTTGAGGTTCACCAGCTCGCCCAATTCGCAGGCGTACTGAATTGCCTTGCCGGGGTCGTTGGTGTGCACGTGCACCTTCACCAGCGAGAAATCGCCGACGACCACCACGCAGTCGCCGATGCGGGTCAGGCGGGTGCGGAATTTGTTGACGTCGTCCTCGGTCACGCCGGGGTTCATATACTGGATGATGAATTCGGTGCAATACTTGAACTTGACCTCCTCCATCGAATCGTGGTCGTCCTCAAATTCGAAGGTCGCCGCGCTGCCGACGTTGGCGGAGGTATCCTCGATCTTTTCGCCGTTAAAGGCTGCGCGCCAGCCCTTGAGCACGGTCAGCAGACCCTGTCCGCCGGAATCGACCACGCCCGCCTGCTTGAGCACGGGCAGCATGTCCGGCGTCTTTTTGAGGATGGCTTCGCCGCTTTTGAGAATGGCGCGGAACAGTTCCACGATGTCGGTCATCTCGCGGCAGTTGCGCTCGGCGTCCTCGGCCATGACGCGGGCCACGGTGAGGATGGTGCCCTCCTTGGGCTTCATCACGGCCTTGTAGGCGGTGTCCGCCCCGGCGCGCAGGGCGCGGATCATCAGGGCGCAGTCGATGTCCTCCGCGCCGTCCAGAGCGCTGGCAAAGCCGCGCAGTATCTGGCTCAAAATGACGCCGGAGTTGCCGCGCGCGCCCTTGAGCGCGCCGCGGGCGGCCATGCTGAGCAGCTTGCTGGCGCTCGGCTCATCCAGCGCCGAAATCTCCTTGACGGTGGATTTCATCGTCAGGGACATATTGGTGCCCGTGTCGCCGTCCGGCACGGGAAAAACGTTCAGCGCGTCAATCGCCTCGCGGTTTTGTTCAAGCAGATTGGCTCCCGCAATAATCATTTCCTTGAGGAGCAATCCGTCTATTGATTGCTGTGACAAAAAATCTCGCCTCCAGTTTCCGTAAGGGGATCAGACGCGGATACCCTCGACCGAAATATTTACTCTGCGCACTTTCGCGCCCGTCATGTTCTCAATCTTGTAGCAAACCTGAGATTTGATGATGTTGCAGACCTCCACGATGGAGATGCCGTATTCGACGATGATAAACAGATCAATGTCGATCCCCGCCTCCGTGATGTTGACCTGCACGCCCTTGGTCAAATTCTCCTTGCCGAGCCACTCCACAAACCCGTCCTTGGCGCGCTTGCTGGACATGGCCACAATACCATAGCACTCAAGCGCCGCATAACCTGCCACTTTGAGCAGAACATCTTCGCTGATGGTGATCAGCCCGAGATCGTTGCTGATTTTGTATTCCATAAAAGAAACCCTCCTCGCGCAGGGTCATCCGACCCGATATATCAAGCGATCATCGTACAGTATACAGGAAAACGAGCGTTTTTACAAGGATTCCGGGAAAAAACATGCGCCGCAAATGCCATTTCCGTGAAAAAAGACAAGCCGTCCCCTGTTTTTTTGAAATTTTGAGGGACGAAAATAAAAAAAACACTTGTCAAATCGCGGTCGAGGTGCTACAATAATCGTGTTATGACTGTTTACGCACCAGAAGGAGGTGTGATTATGGGAAAGATTTGTGAGGTCTGCCAGAAGGGCGCGATGAGCGGCCACAATGTCAGCCACTCCAACCGCAAGAGCAACCGCGTTTGGCTGCCGAACACCCAGCGCGTTCGCGTGAACGTTGGCGGCGCTGTTCGCCACATGAACGTGTGCACCCGTTGCCTGCGTAGCGGCAAGGTGGAGCGCGCGCTGTAAAAATCCCCGCGCGTCCCGTACTGTTTGAGCGCAAATTGCGCCCCATCGCCTGATGGGGCGTTTTTTTGCGTTCATTCCCGCTGCCGCCCCGTCATCCATCGCAGCAGCGCCCGCAAAAACCTCGGCGGCTTGACGCAGATCATTTTGACGCTCATGCTCTTCCCTCCTTTAGCGCAGCAGCAGCAGCCCTGCCGCCGCCAGCGCCACGCCCAGCGCAATCAGAAAAAACTCCATCGGCAGGCACAGAAACACGATCAGCACCCCCGAAAGCACGAGGAGGACGCCGACGCCCTGTCTGATCCCACCGCACACGCGCATCCCCCCTCGCCCCTATCCTATGCGGCGCGCGCGGCAAAATGACCGCAATCTTCCGCGCGGCTTATCGCCCCGCGCCCATGGCCAGCGCCGCCAGCCCGACGACGATCGAGCCGCCGATGCCGTAGGTCAGCACGGGGCCGGCGAGCGTAAACAGCTTCGCGCCCACACCCATCACCAGCCCCTCGCGGCGGAACTCCATCGCGGGCGAAACCACGCTGTTGGCAAAGCCGGTGATCGGCACAATGCTGCCTGCGCCCGCGTATTTGCCGATTTTATCGTATACGCCCAGCCCCGTCAGCAGCGACGACGCAAAAATCAGGCAGATGCTCGTCGCGGTCGAGGCGCTCTGCGCGCCCCATTTCAGCCCGTAAGCAAACAGGTCGTTGATCGTCTGGCCGAGGGCGCAGATGACGCCGCCGACCCAATACGCGCGGAAAATCCCCTGCGCCATGTCGCTTTTCGGGGAAAGCCGCGCCACCAGCCTCTGGTATGCCTGCGCGCGCTTATCATTCACCCTGCTCACCTCGCTCGTGCCGGATATGCAGCCCATCCGGCGGACGGCGGACGCGGCTCTCCCGCGAGCCCGGGCGCGCGACGGTCTCCAGCGCATAGGGAATCAGGTTATGCCTGCCTTCGCTTTTTTCCATGTTCATGCCTCCGTTCCGATTCTTTTCCTTCACTGTCTTCTTTCGCACGTTCTTCTTTGATTTGCGGCGTTTTCTCGCCTCCCTATTTTGAGCAAAAACGGCGCGGTTATTCGGCCGCGGACAAACGCATCGCGTCGTCGCAAAAAAAATTGTAAAATTGCCTTGCTTTTTCTGAAATGTCGTGCTATAATAACTTCTGCTGATTATTGAATACACCCGAGGAGGTGAATTCCTTTGCCGAACATTAAGTCTGCTATCAAGCGCGTCAGCGTTATTGAGCACAAGACCCTCCGCAACAAGATGGTCAAGTCCGCCACCAAGACCGCGATCAAGAAGTTTGACGCCGCCACGGCCTCCAAGACCGCGACCGCTGAATTGCTGAGCTCCGCCTCTTCTGCTGTCGATAAGGCCGCTGCTAAGGGCGTTATCTCTAAGAATGCCGCGAACCGTGAAAAGGCGCGCATGGCCCGTGAGCTGGCCAAGGCCGAGTAAGTTTTTCTCAGTCTTTCTTCCCTCCCATTCGGGAGGGTTTTTTTGTTGCCCGATATTTGATCGCAATCAAAAAAAGACGAACGCGCGCCGCGTCCGTCCCAGCTTGTTGACATAAGCAAACTTGGCTTGAATAGCAAAATCAAGAAATTCAGCT
>OLPF01002889.1_pt1 | contig 10245 bp, 10 predicted proteins | sample 1673121 | NCBI WGS metagenome assembly OLPF01 (sample SAMEA3136756, study PRJEB25190) | human gut metagenome | reverse complement strand
AGAATGCCATGCTTCCGACCTGGTCGCGCGAGTTCGATTCTCGCTACCCGCTCCAATAATGAAAATAATCGCACTTGGGCGAAAGTATTGATAAATCAACTGTAAAAGTGACTTTTTAATTTTGTAAATGAATATGAACGGTAAGTAATATTATTAAATTAATAAAAATTAAAGAGTGGTTGCAATGAACCACTCATAAAGTCTTCTATACTGCAGGTACTAATATCAAAGATATTGCACTGCTGAGTTGTAACTTTATTATAATATATTTTATGAATATTTGTCAAATATTATGCAAATTATTTTAAAAAAAGTTCTTTTATTTTTGCATCTATTAAATTTAAAGTACTATCTGAAACTCTTAAATTAGCAAGAATATCGGAAGATACTTTTGGGTCATATATTCTTTGCTTGCTAATTGTAGTAATTTGAGATATTAGAGCGATACTTCCTTTTTTCATTTTTGAAATTTCTTTTTCCACTTTTTTTATATATTTAAAATCAGTATTAAATTGTTCTACCTTTTCAGCAGGTAATTTCCAGATATCTTCATATTCTTTTGATAATTTTTGAGACATATCATCACATATTTTCTTAAATTAAAATAAATTTCATTTCCTAAATTAAGTGTAGAACTATTATACTTTTTATTTTCTTTTATAGATGTTAATGGAATAACAGTTAGAGTACCTGAGGATAACGCGTTAGTTTTATCTAAAACAATACAGTAATGCAGTCCACCTTCCTCATTTCCTACATTAAAACCTAAATTTGCTTTTATTATACTACCACGCTTATATTTTTTCAAAAATCTAGGATTAAATGTTTCTTCAGCTAAATTATATTTTACAAAATCCTCAAACCAATATGAAAGTAAATTAGCTTTTTTCAGATTGTTATTATTTATATGATAGGTTAATAATGAGTCTAGTTGATTTAATGCTATTTGTTTGTGAGCAACAGTATTTATATATTCAGTTCTGTTTTCTGTAATAATATTGTTTTCTTCCAATAACACCACTTCCTTAGATTATTTTAAATTTATAACTAGGTTCATTATACCAAACATTAGTTTTAAATACAACCTATATTAATAAATATTTTTAATTTTAATATATAATTAAAACAGTTAATTAATTGAATTATTTTTTTGAGTAAAATATGGGAGAAACAATAAAAGAATAATAACTTTTTTTACAAATAACTTCTGAAATTAATCCACAAATTGTTATTAAATAAGAGTAACTTCAGTTTTGAAGTTACTCTTATTACTTTCTTTCTTAAATTTATTCTTTCTTATCTTCACTAATTGATGTCTCCGAATTAGTATCAGTATTAATTTCTTCAGATTTAACAGAATCATTTGAAATTGATTTTTCTACATTAATTTTTTCTACATTTTCTTGTGGTTCTTTAGTTTCTTCAGAAGTGTCTTTTTTCTTCATTTTGTTGCGGTAAAATAAAAATACAAATACAACAAAAGCAATAATAAGTAATATAAGAACAATATGTGAATAATTATCAAATATGCCAAGAATGTTTGTCCAATTTTCACCAACTATGCTACCAATTACAATTAAAACTGTATTCCAAATAGTAGAACCTGTTATGGTATATATTAAAAATTTTCCCATAGGCATTTCACTCATACCAGCAGGAATAGATATTAAACTTCTAACAATAGGAATAAATCTACAGAAAAATACAGTTTTATTTCCCTTGTTATCAAACCATGCATCTGCTTTGTCTATATCTTCATATTTTATTCTTAAAACTTTACCTATTTTACCAGACACAATTTTTTTAAGACGCTCTTTATTTAATATTTTACCAATATAATATAATACGATAGCACCTAATAAAGAACCTAAAGTTGCAGCTATAACCATAAGAGGAATACTAAGATTGGTATATGTTGTCATAAATCCACCAAAAAGTAAAATAACTTCTGAGGGTATTGGTGGAAATATATTTTCAATTGCTATTAAAAGAAATACTCCTAAATAACCAAACTGTTCCATTACCGTTAAAATAAATTCTTGCATTTTAATTCTCCTTTAATTTTATAATAACGAGAAAATTATAACATGAAATATAATAATAATCTATAGTTTAATAAAATTTTAATATAGCAGTTTAAAAAAATTTTACTATTATTTAAAATATAATTTTGCAAAATGAAAGGTAAAAAGAAATTCTGTAAAGTAAAATAATTTTAATAGAAATGTAAAAATATACTTGAAATAAAATATACTAAATGATAAAATACTTAATACTAAAAAGGGAGTAGCTTTTAAACTACTAATCAACAATCTCGTAAAAACTGGTTAGTAACCCATGTGGTAAGCAAGACTTTTAAAGATTTTCTTTAAAAGTCTTTTTTGATATTGTTATATTTAATGATATAAAGTATAATAGTTTAAATGCGAAACTATAGAATAATTTTTACTTAAAAAAGACAAAATATAGGAAAAGGAGAGATACGTTTTGGAAGAAAAGCAAAATTTATGGTTTCATAAGTCTGTAGATGAAACCAAAGAATATTTTAAATTAGACGAAGAAAATGGATTGTCTAATGAACAAGTAAATGAAAATAGACAAAAATATGGAACAAATGAATTACAGACAAAAAAGAAGAAAAGTACATTTGTAAAATTCTTAGAGCAATTTAAAGACTTTATGATAATTGTTTTAATTATTGCAGCAATTATTTCTGGAGTAGTTGGCTATATAGAAGGTGAAGGAATTACAGATTCTATAATAATTCTTATAGTTGTAATTTTAAATGCTGTAATAGGTGTAATACAAGAAAATAAAGCAGAAAAATCGTTAGAAGCTTTACAAAAATTAAGTGCCCATGTAAGTAAAGTTATTAGAAATGGGAAAATGGAAGTTATTCCAGCAAAAGAATTGGTCCCAGGAGATATTGTTGTATTAGATACTGGAGACTATGTTCCAGCAGATTTAAGAATTATTGAAGCAGTAAATTTAAAGTCACAGGAAGCATCGTTAACAGGTGAATCTGTACCAGTAGAAAAAAGTGCAAATACAATAGAACAGGAAGAAGTAGACTTAGGAGATAGAGAAAATATGCTATTTTCTTCTAGCTTAATTACATATGGTAGGGGAAAAGGTATTGTAGTTGAGACAGGAATGAATACAGAAGTTGGAAAAATTGCAGGAATAATAAATAGTGCAGAAGAAACGCAAACTCCACTTCAAGAAAAACTAAATAAATTAGGAAAAACACTTGGAATTGCAGCTTTAGTAATTTGTGCAATAATATTTGTAATTGGTTTATTATATGGAAAAGATCCAATAGAAATGTTTATGACAGCTGTAAGCTTAGCTGTGGCAGTAATTCCAGAGGGATTAGCAGCAGTATCTACAATTGTTTTGGCAATTGGAGTACAAAGGATGGTAAAAAGACATGCTATTGTTAAAAAACTTCCAGCAGTAGAAACTTTAGGAAGCACAACTGTTATATGTTCAGATAAAACAGGAACATTAACTCAAAATAAAATGACTGTAGAAAAAATATTTTATAATGGAAAATTATTAGATGCAGAAGAAGTTAAACAAAATATAGATACGAATTTGGAAAAACTAGTATACATTAGTATGTTGTGTAATGATACAAAAATATCTGCAAATAATGAATTAACAGGTGACCCAACAGAAACAGCATTAGTTGATATGGGATTTAATTTACAATTTGAAAAAAATATATATGATAAAAATCCAAGAATTAAAGAAATTCCTTTTGATTCAGATAGAAAATTAATGACAACAGTAAATAAAATAAATAATAAATATGTAGTTTTAACTAAAGGCGGAGTAGATGAGCTTTTAGCAAAGTGTAATAAATATTTGTACGATGGAGAAGAAAGGAACGACTTAGAAAATTATAAAAAAGTTATTACAAAAAATAATGAAGATATGGCAAAAGACGCATTAAGAGTTTTATCAATGGCTTATAAAGAGATAGACCACGAGCCAACAGATGAAGAAATGAAAAATATAGAGCAAGATTTAATTTATGTTGGTATGGTTGGAATGATAGATCCTCCAAGACTAGAAGTAAAAGACGCTGTAGATAAATGTAAAAAAGCAGGAATAAAAACTGTAATGATTACAGGTGACCATAAAATTACAGCAATTGCAATTGCTAAGAGTCTTGGTATATTACAAAGTGAAGAAGAAGCTTTAACAGGTGCAGAACTTGAGAAAATGTCTGATGAAGACTTAACTAAAAATATAAGAAAATATAGTGTTTATGCAAGAGTTTCTCCTGAGCATAAAGTAAGAATAGTAAAAGCATGGCAAGCAAATGGAGAAATAGTAGCAATGACAGGAGATGGTGTAAACGATGCACCAGCACTTAAAACAGCAGATATAGGATGTGCAATGGGAATTGTAGGTACAGACGTGTCTAAAGAAGCGGCAGATGTAATACTTACAGATGATAATTTTGCAACAATTGTTTCATCTGTTGAAGAAGGAAGAAGAATTTATGATAACATCTTAAAAGCAATACAATTTTTATTATCAAGTAACGTAGGAGAAGTTATAACACTATTTGTAGCAATTTTAATAACACCATTATTAGGAAATTTATTTGGAATAGATATTAACTTAATTGTTCCATTACTTCCAATACACATATTATGGATAAACTTAGTTACAGATTCACTCCCAGCTCTAGCATTAGCAGTTGATCCACCACAAAAAGATGTAATGGATAGAAAACCAAACAAAAATAAAAGTGTATTTACAAAAGGTATGATATGGAGAATTGTTTACCAAGGAATACTAATAGGAGTAATTACGATTGTAGCATTTATAGTAGGACTAGCTACACCAGATGAAAATTTACCTGTAATAGAAGAACTTACAAACGAAGAAATAAAAGTAGAAATAGGTCAAACAATGGCATTTTGTGTACTAGCATTTTCACAACTTGTACATGTATTTAATGTTAGAGATAATAAAACATCTATATTTAAAACAGGAATATTTAGCAACAAACAATTAATTTTAGCTGTACTTGCATCAGCAGCATTAATGTTAGGAATATTATTAATTCCAGCATTAAGACATGTATTTAGTATTCCAGTATTACCAGTTGGAAATATACTAGAAATTGTAGTATTATCGTTAATGCCATTAATAGTGGTAGAACTATTTAAATTAATAAAAATAAATACAAGTAAATCTGAAAAATTATAAGAGTTTTATTTAACCTTTTTGCTTGACAGAAATAAATAAACAAATTAGAATATAAATAATTGGCAATGAGTCAATTAAAAGTTATTAACATTTCCAAATATTTAATTAAAGGAGGAAATAAAAATGCTTTGTACTCCAGAGCAATTTAAAGGTAGAATAGGCTACTTTATTTTTGTAGACCGATTTTGCCGTGGAAATGAATCTCCTCTTAATCCTGTAGAAGGAAGAATTCTAAAGGATTGGGAAGATTCGGTACCTAATTGGTGGCCAAACGAAAAAGGGGAATATCCCAATAATTATTTCTACGGAGGTGACTTACAAGGAATAACTCGGAGACTGTCTTATTTAAAGATGCTTTTTGGAGTGGACCTTCTGTATATAAGTCCAATATCCAAAACTCCATCATCACACCATTACGATGTAGATGACCAACATGTTATTGACCCATGGATAGGGTCTTGGGAAGACTATAAAAGAATGTGTGATAAAGCACATAGTCTTAAAATGCTTGTATGCCAAGATTTGGTGTTTAATCATATGGGAGCATACAGTAAAATCTTTCAGGAAGCACTTAATAATCCAAATTCCCACTATCACAACTGGTTTGAGTGGGGGAAAAATGGAGAACCAATTTTTTGGTATGGTATTAAAGAAATGCCTCAGTGCAATAAGTTAAATCATGAGTACCAAGAATATGTTTTAAGTGTAGTGGAAACATACCTTAAAGCAGGAGCTGATGGTATAAGACTTGACTTAGGAGAACATCTTCCGCGTGAGCTTATGTACAAGATAATGGACAAAGCGAAGTCCATAAATCCAGATGTGCTTATTGTTAGCGAGATGTGGGACTTAGCTACCGAAAATGGCAATCGCCAGATTTTTGATGGAGAAGCTCATAGTGTAATGAACTATCCTCTAGGTGATGCCATTTGCAGATGGCTTAGGTATGGAAACTATATGCATTTCGAATACACAGTAAAAGAACTTGCAAAGTATCCGAGACAAGTGCAAGATGTACTTTGGAATTTCTTGGATAGTCATGACAATCCTCGTTTAGCAAATTTACTTGTAGCACCAGGGATGCAACAAGACCCATTTAAGGGACGACTTTGGAGGATGGAAGATAGGTTTATGCTTCCAAATGGACAGTGTGACACATATGCATTTAGAAAGTTTGAAGCGGAAAACGACGGTAAGTTTGATTTAAGCAGAGCTTACGAGCTATCGAAAATGGCTTCACTTATACAATATGTGATGCCTGGAAACCCAATTATCTATTATGGAACTGAGGTGGGGCTTACTGGATACAAAGACCCATGGAACAGAAAGCCATATCCTTGGGACAACGTCAATGAAGATATGTTGGAACATTACTCAAGGCTTGGAAGACTTAGAAAGAAAAATGAGGACATTTTAAGAGATGGTTCCCTAGATTTTTATGTGGATAGCAAAAAAGCAGTTATTCGACGTAAAAAGGATGATGAAGAAATAGAAGTTAGCATTTATCGTGACAAGACGATGAAAGAATGTAAAGCTTCTAAGCTTGTAGAAATTAAAATTGTATAAGGAGAACAAACTTTAGTTGTAATCTATGCACTGCATTAGATTACAGAAAAATGGGAGGTAAATAAAAGCTACTTAAAAAAGTAGAAAATACCTCCCATTTTTTATGTTTAAATATTATTATATTTTTTATTAAATAGTATTCATTTATAAAAAGTTATGTTATAATTTAAGTATGTTTATAGTGAGGAGGAATTACAAATGAAAAATCTTTCAAGTTGGTTAATTGCATTTTTTGCACTTATGTATTGGGCATTTAGAATAGTTGTTACTTTCACATATTCTATGGGAATGGAATTTATAATACAGCCAATAGATATGACAATGGAAATTGTACTTCTATTTGTAACTTTTATATGCATTTGTTTTATATTTAAAAGAAATTTATTAACAACATTAATCTATTTTTTAGCATATTTATTGTATTTTGGTTCAGATGTACTAAGTGGAGTAAGTGCTATAATAGATGGTCAAGGAGCTATACAGATTTACACAAATCTATTCTTTGATGCAATAGGAATATTAATACCACTTATTGCATTAATAGATGTATTATTAGATAAAAATAGAAAGCTAAACCCAACAGATAAGAAAACAGATTGGTTTTATAAAAACAAAGATTATGATAGACAACTTGACGAAAGAGCAGACAAAAATAACTATAGAACTGGATTATAAAATATATAAAACTGTATTGTAGATTATACAATACAGTTATAATTATTTTAAATGAAGCAAAAATTATAGAAAATGGAAGTGGTAATAATGGATAAAAAAGATATGGTGGAAGGAGGAGATGACAATGAAGAAAATTAGTAATAAATATACTGAGAACACTTTTGAAAATATAAAGCATATTGATGATTATGGACATGAATTTTGGTTTGCACGTGAATTGCAAAAAGTATTAGAATACAAAGACTGGAGAAATTTTCAAAAAGTAATAGACAAAGCGGTTTTATCAGCAAATAATAGTGTCTCAAGTGAAGAAGATTGGGTTGTTGAGGTCAACAAGCCAATAAAAACTGGAAAAGGTAAAGAAGAAATTATTAAAGACTATAAGCTTTCAAAATATATATGTTATTTGATAGTGCAAAATGCAAATCCAAGTAAAGAAGTTGTTGCTTTAGGACAAACCTATTTTGCTATTCAAACAAGAAAACAAGAAATAACAGAACAAGAATATGATTCTTTATCAGATGATGAAAAAAAATTTTATCAAAGAAAATTAACAAAACAAGGAAATTATACATTACAAAAAGTTGCATATTCTGCTGGCGTTAAAAATATGACTGAATTTCATAATGCAGGATATAAATGATTATATAATGGAGAAACTGCGGATGATATTTTTAAAAGAGAAAAATTACGTTATAGAGAAGATATTTTAGATAATATGAATGAAGATGAGTTGGTTGCTAATTTATTTAGAATAAATCAAACTAAACAAAGGCTTTTAAAAGATAATGTACAAAGTGAAAAAAAAGCAAAAGATGTACATTATGAAGTTGGCAAAAAAGTTAGAAAAGCAATTGCAGATATAGGTGGAATGATGCCTGAAGAAATGCCAACACCTAAAAAGAGCTTAAAAGAACTTGAAAGAGAAAAGAAGCAATTAGAAAATAAAGAACAAAAGAAATTTGAAGAAATGAAATGACTAATGGGGAAATTAGATATATGTGAAACTATTATTAAGGAGAGAAACATATGCAATTGTTAATTAAAGATGAACTATATGATGTTTTAAATAACCCAATTAGATGAATTTATAAAAAAGAATGGAAGTGATAATAATGGATATGTATCAAAAGAGAGAAATGAGAAAAAATAAAAAAATGAACGAGGACACAAAAAGTTTACCATCGACGAACATCAACTGGTATCCAGGACATATGGCAAAAACTAAAAGACAAATAATAGAAGATTTAAAACTAATAGATATTGTAGTGGAAATTTTAGATGCAAGAATACCAGTATCTAGTCAAAATCCAGACATACAAGAATATATAAAGAATAAGTCAACGGTAATATTGTTAAACAAGTCAGATTTATCAAGTAGTTGTGAAAACGAAAAATGGGTTAATAAAATTCAAAAAGAAGGAAAATCAGCAGTACTTGTAAATTGTAATTCTGGTGAGGGTATAAAAAACGCTATAGCGGAAATAAAAAAAGTATATAACAATATAAAAGAACAATATAAAAATAAAGGAAGAATAGGAAAATCCATACGTGTTATGGTGCTTGGAATACCAAATGTAGGAAAGTCCTCTTTTATTAACAGAGCATCTAAAAAGGTTGCAGCACAAGTTGGAAACAAGCCAGGAGTTACAAGACAAAAACAATGGATAAGGTTAGAAGAAGGAATAGAATTGCTAGATACACCAGGTGTATTATGGCCAAAATTTGGAGATGAAAAGGTAGCATTAAATTTAGCATATACAGGAACTATAAAAGATGATGTATTAGAAACAATTGAAGTTGGATTTAGTTTGTTAAAATTTTTATTAAAAAATAATTTAAATGAATTAATAGAAAGATATAAATTAGAAACAGAAGATGTTAAGCAAGTTTTAGATGATAGCAATTTAGACGAAAACGAGAAAGCATTAGAAATATTACATAAAATAGGAAGAAAACGAGGAGCTGTAATTTCAGGTGGAGACATAGACGAAGAAAAAACAGCAAAAATTATTTTAGATGATTTTAGAAGCGGAAAAATAGGAAAAATAACATTAGAAAAAGCATAATTATAATAAAATTCATAAAAAATATAAAAATTATGAAAGTTATGCAAAATTAGAATTGATGTAATTATAAATAGCATTTTTATAATTGTAGAAATTATAAGCAATAAAATAGTAATAAAAAATTAACAAAAATCTAATAATAAAATTACAAGAAAAGAGGAAAAATATTGGAAATATTTAATAGAGAAAAAGGCGAAGCAGAAGTAAATATGATGTCACCATTAACATGGGCATATGTAGGAGATGCAGTATACGAATTATATATACGCACACATTTAGTTAATATAACTAGACTAAAACCACATAAATTACATCTAGAATCAATTAAATATGTTAAAGCAAAAGCTCAAGCAGAAATGCTAGAAAAATTAGATAATATTTTAACAGAAAAGGAAAAAGAAATAGCAAAAAGAGGTAGAAATACAGAAAATCATCATGTTGCGAAAAACGCAACAGTGCAAGAATATATGTATTCAACAGCTTTTGAAGCATTAATTGGGTATTTATATTTAACAAAACAAGATGAAAGATTGAAAGAAGTATTAGAGAAATGTATAGAAGAGAAAGAAGAATAAAAAATTAAAATTTTTAAACCTAATGAATTATTATTGCATTAATTTAGAAATAAAAGAAACCTAGAAAGCTTGAAAAATAAGCATTTCTAGGTTTAACGATTCTGGTGACCCCTACGGGAATCGAACCCATG
>OLPF01002888.1_pt1 | contig 10246 bp, 11 predicted proteins | sample 1673121 | NCBI WGS metagenome assembly OLPF01 (sample SAMEA3136756, study PRJEB25190) | human gut metagenome | reverse complement strand
GGTTGTTCCTATGTGTGAGAGTGGAAGGAATATCCTAGCTAAGCATAAGAAAAAGCACCAGCAAAACTGGTGCTAAAGTCTAACCTTACAATATGATTAGTCGTTGTCAACGAACGGAAGTAATCCCATGAAACGAGCGTTTTTAATAGCCTTTGCCAACATACGTTGATAACGTGCGCTGGTTCCAGTTGTAGCTCTAGGTGTGATCTTTCCGTTAGGTGAGATAAACTTCTTCAAAGTCTCAACATCCTTGTAATCGATGTTCTTGATGTGATTCTTGGTGAAGTAGCATACCTTTTTACGAGTGAATTTCTTTTTCACAAACATAGTTCATGCATCCTTTCTTTAATTATTATCAAATCGAATACTAGAATGGCAAATCATCGTCAGATGTGTCGATTCCTTCCACAGGTGCGTCAGCTTTAGAAGATGAAGAGAAGTCATCACTAGGTTCGCTAGGTTCATTACGTGAAGCACTGTCGCGTTTTGTTTCCAAGAACTGAACAGTATCACATACGACTTCTACAACACTGACTTTCCTATTGTCCTTAGACATATAGGTTCTTTGCTGAAGTCTTCCATCCACAGCGACAAGGCTTCCCTTGTGAGTGAATTTAGCGACATTTTCAGCAGTGTTTCTCCAAGCAACACAAGAGATGAAAGAGACATTTGCCTTTCCATCTCTAGATGGAATTCCATCCACAGCAAGAGTGAATGATACGACGCTAGAATCAGAAGTAGTTTTTCTTAACTCTGGATCTCTAGTAAGTCTTCCGACCAATACGACACGATTTACTGCCATTTAAAATGTTTCCTTTCTAGTTGATTACTAGGCATTAGCCTTAGTGATCAAATAACGGATAACATTTGCGTTGAGACTAGCAAGACGTTGGAATTCCTTAAGAGCTTTGCTCTTGTCGGGATCAGCCTCAATCTCAAGGATGACGTAGTATCCTTTTTTGAAACCTTCCATCTCATAAGCGAAGTCTTTGAGACCCCACTCAGTGGTCTTGTTAACAACTGCACCATTATTGGTGAGGATGTCAGCAAGCTTAGCGATTTCAGCCTTGGTAGCTTCTTCGCCGAGTTCAGGTTTAAGGACATACATGATTTCGTACTTTCTCATGTTCTTTTTCCTCCCTTTGGACATGACGGCTATGTACAGCATTTCTGGTGCATAGCAGAGAGCTTTGTTAAATATTCACAAAGCTAAATAATTATAAAGATGTTTTATCTTAAAGTAAAGAGAAATAAGCATATCACCTAATGTTATCCATAATATATGTGCCTGTTTAATAGTGAAAGAATCAAATTCTTTTTTTATGTTTAAGATCTAATCAACTATGGAAATAAAAATAGCTCTGCCGAAGCAGAGCTATATCGTTTCAATAGGAACTAATTAGTCAAGAATATCGATGACGGTTCCTGCACCAACGGTGTGGCCACCTTCACGGATAGCGAACTTAGTGTTCTTCTCGATAGCGACCTTCTTGATCAACTCAACGTTGAACTCGACGTGGTCACCAGGCATGACGATCTTGCTTCCTTCTTCCAAAGAGATGACACCAGTGACATCAGTTGTACGGAAGTAGAACTGAGGACGATATCCATCAGCGAAAGCAGTATGACGTCCACCCTCTTCCTTGGTCAAGATGTAAACTTGAGCACGGAACTTTGCATGAGGAACGATGGTTCCAGGCTTGGCGATAACTTGACCACGGACTACTTGGTCACGATCGACACCACGGAGCAACATACCGATGTTGTCTCCAGCCTTTGCATAATCCAAGGTCTTACGGAACATTTCGAGTGAAATGACGGTGGAAGTACGAGTAGGCATCAAACCAACGATTTCAACAGCGTCGTTAGACTTGATTTCACCACGCTCAACACGTCCAGTGGCGACGGTTCCACGTCCAGTGATGGTCATAACATCTTCGACAGCCATCAAGAAAGGCTTCTCGATATCACGGACAGGATCAGGGATAGACTCATCGCAAGCATTCATCAAATCGACAATGCATTGCTCATCAGCAGATCCAGGTGCAGCTTCAAGAGCCTTCAAAGCAGATCCACGGATGACAGGGCAGTTCTCTCCGTCAAATCCGTTCTTGCTCAAAAGGTCACGGACATCCATCTCAACGAGATCGATGAGTTCAGGATCATCGACTTGGTCACACTTGTTGAGGAAGACAACGATGTAAGGAACACCGACCTGCTTTGCAAGCAAGACATGTTCACGGGTCTGAGGCATAACACCATCAGTAGCAGCGACGACGAGGATAGCTCCATCCATCTGAGCAGCACCGGTGATCATGTTCTTGACGTAGTCAGCGTGTCCCGGGCAGTCGACGTGGGTGTAGTGTCTCTTAGCAGTCTCGTATTCAACGTGAGCGGCGTTAATGGTGATACCACGAGCCTTCTCTTCAGGAGCGGCGTCGATTTGGTCATAAGCCATAGCCTTGGCCTCACCCTTCTCGGCGAGAACCTTGGTAATAGCAGCAGTAAGAGTTGTCTTACCGTGGTCGACGTGTCCAATTGTACCGATGTTAACGTTCGGTTTGCTTCTATCGAATTTCTCCTTTGCCATAAGCTTTTATAAGCCTCCTTAAAAATTGGTTTGCCAGCATTGCTATGTAGCCTTATAAATATACATTAGTAAGGCTTTTTTTTCAATAAAGGCCCATAGCTGGTGTAGAGCCATTGAAAGCGTTTTATGTAGGTTTTTAACTAACGAATCAAATTCGACTAATTGCCAGCACCTGTACGGGCTTTGACAATTTGTTCCTGGATGGACTTAGGAACTTCTTGATACTGAGCAAATTCCATAGTGTAGATACCACGACCTTGAGTCATAGAACGAAGATCGTTGATGTATCCGAACATGTTTGCAAGAGGTACCAAAGCACTAATGACTTGAGCATTACCTTTGGAGCTTGTATCAGTAACTGTTCCACGTCTAGAGGAAATATCTCCTAAAACAGTACCGAGATATTGTTCAGGAGTGGTGATCTCAGCCTTGACAATAGGTTCAAGGATGACAGGGTCACACTTTTGAGCTGCAAGTTTGAAGGCGATTGAAGATGCCATCTTGTAAGCAGCTTCGGAAGAGTCGACAGGGTGTGATGATCCATCCATCAACTCAGCCTTGATGTCAATTGCAGGATATCCAGCAACCAAACCATGGGCAGTAGCTTCTACCAAACCATCGATTGAAGGTTTGATGAATTCCTTAGGAATACGACCACCAGTGACTTCATTCTGTGTCTCGATTCCCTTACCAGGGTTAGGTGAGAACTTGAAGATAACGTGTCCGTATTGTCCGTGTCCACCAGATTGCTTGATGTACTTACCTTCACAGGTAGCAGACTTACGAATAGTTTCCTTGTAAGCAACTTGAGGAGCCCCTACGTGTACAGGAATGCCGTAGTCATCTCTCAAACGGGTGCAGTTAACATCGAGTTGGAGTTCTCCGACACCAGCAATGATGGATTGTCCAGTTTCCTTATTTGTGTAGAAGTGGAAGGTAGGATCCTCTTCGCAGAACTTCATAAGGACTACAGCCATCTTATCAGTGTCAGTGTGTTTATCAGCTTCGATAGCCTCAGAGATAAGAGGATCTTGGAACTTGATAGATTCAAGATATGTAGGATTCTCTTCAGTGCAGAGGGTATCACCAGTCTTCGTGGACTTGAGACCGATAATAGCTGCGATTTCTCCAGCTCTGACTTCGGAGACATCCTCTTCAGAGTCAGCGTTCATAAGAACAATTCTGGAGACACGCTCAGTGACATTACGAGTAGCGTTGTACAAGTATGAACCATTCTTCAAGGTACCAGAGTACACACGGAAGAATGTGAGCTTACCAAATTGGTTGGTAGTAATTTTGAATGCGAGTCCAACGAAAGGTGCATTTGCATTAGGCTTGCACTCGACATCATTTCCATCCTTGTCTTTTCCAACAGCAGCAGGAATATCCAAAGGTGAAGGCAAATAGTCGACAATAGCGTCGAGCAATGTTTGAATACCTTTAGAACGGAATGAAGCTCCAGCGAGAACAGGGTGGAACTTGTGAGAAATAGTTCCACGACGTAAAGCGGCCTGAATTTCTTCGACAGTAGGTTCTTTTCCTTCAAGAACTTCCATCATGATTTCGTCATCGTTGTTGGCCAATTCATCCAGCATCATTTGACGCCACTCTTGGGCCTTCTCCATATACTCAGCAGGAATTTCAATCTGAGTAGGAGCAGGAATGGAGTTAGTTCTAGGATCTACTTCATTAACCCACTTCCATCCTATCATCTTGACCAAGTCGATGACACCATAGAATTCCTTCTCAGTTCCCAAAGGATACTGAATAGCAATTGCGGTTGCACCAAGCTTTTCCTTGATTGAGTGGAAAGACATCTCGAAATCGGATCCGATAGAATCCAACTTGTTGACATAAACGATTGAAGGAACGTTGTATTTATCAGCCTGTCTCCAAACAGTTTCAGTTTGAGGCTCAACACCGTTCTTTCCATCCAAAACAGCAACAGCTCCGTCCAAAACACGAAGTGAACGCTCGACTTCAGCTGTAAAGTCGACGTGTCCCGGAGTATCGATCAAGTTAATACGATACTCTTCCTGAGTTGTTCTTTCCTTCCAAAGACAGGTAGTACAAGCGGATTGAATAGTGATACCACGCTCTTGCTCCTGCTTCATGAAGTCGAGTGAAGTATTACCATCATCGATGTTACCAATCTTGTGGGTACGTCCGGTATAGAACAAAATACGTTCAGATGTAGTTGTCTTACCGGCATCGATGTGGGCCATAATTCCAATATTACGAACGTGGTCCTCGGCAATAGCTTCAAACGACTGTACGTTTGAGTCTTCCTTATTAGCCATTTTTATGGTTTCCTCTCTATATTTTGAGTCTTAGGACGACTAGTAGCGGTAGTGAGCATAGGCCTTGTTGGCTTCAGCAGTCTTCAAGGTATCTTGCTTCTTCTTTACAGCACCACCGACACCATTTGCAGCGTCGATAATTTCTCCAGCAAGCTTGTCTACCATGGTCTTCTCATTACGGAGACGAGCATAGTTGACGAGCCAACGGAGTCCAAGAGTAACCTGACGGTCAGCAGAGACTTCGACAGGTACTTGGTAGTTAGCAGCACCGACACGACGAGCCTTGAGCTCGATTTCAGGCATGATGTTTCCAAGAGCGAGTCCGAAGACATCCATGGCGGGTTTGCCAGTTTTCTTCTCTACTTTTTCAAATGACTCATAAAGGATTCTTTGGGCAAGACCTTTCTTACCATCCTTCATGATCTTGCTGATGAGACGAGTAACAAGTTTGCTGTTGTACACAGGATCGGGAAGTACGTCTCTCTTCTCGATTGAACCATTCTTTCTAGGCATTGTTCATTAACTCCTAACTTTACTTCTTTTGGATCTCACCATTCTTCTTGGTTCCGTATTGAGATCTTGATTGCTTACGACCTTCGACACCGAAGCACTCAAGAGCACCACGGATGATGTGGTAACGCACACCAGGGAGGTCACGTACACGGCCACCACGGATCAAAACAACTTTGTGCTCCTGAAGGTTGTGTCCTTCTCCACCGATGTAAGCAGTGACTTCATAGTTGTTAGTCAAACGAACACGAGCGTACTTACGAAGAGCGGAGTTAGGCTTCTTAGGAGTCATAGTTCCGACACGGGTGCAAACTCCACGCTTTTGAGGAGCTGGAGTGTTGTTCATCTTCTTGTTGAGAGAATCCCATCTCTTGCCCAATGCAGGAGAAAGGGACTTCTTTACGAGCCTGCGTCTCTCATGACGCACAAGCTGGTTAATTGTAGGCATTTATCTTATCCCTCTTAATTTTATGTCCACGATTCCGGGCGTTTCGTACTTGTCGCATAAAAAATACGAACATCTCCCGTTCGTGCGTTGATAATGATATCAGTTCCGGGCGTTTTGTCAAGCCTTTAAAGAGAATTTTTAATAAAAAAGTAGTTAAAAAAGCAACATATTGAATGTAAAGCCCTAACATAAAAATGTCTGCGGCAATCCGCAGACATTTTCTTTAAATAATATGTATTTATTTAGAACCTAATTCAGTTTATTCACTTTTTCAATAAACTCAGACTTCGACGAACATGAAGTAACAATTCCATTTTCTTCAATGAAATAAACGGAAGTACATTCATCAGTAACATTTTCATCAGTAACATTAAACAAACCACTGATATCTATAGTATCGGTTTCACTATTACCATTGTAGTTCACCAATTTTAGCTGATTATAGTTATAATTTTTATCAAAAGTAAATCCAGGAGAGAATTGCGCTGTACCATTAGGTCCTTTCCAATTATTGTAGAAATTAAACTTTTCACCATAATTGTATGAGAAACAAGAAACAGTCTTATTGCAAACAATCTTATTGCCATCAATCATGTTGTCAAATTTATAAACATAATTGGATGAAATCCAAACACTTGGTGCTGGTGCTGATGTATCGCTAGACCACATCCATAAGTGATCAAGACCACTCTTCGAATAGTAAACTATGTTCTTATTCTTTGTAAGATCGACATCTTGATTAGTTTTGATTGTAAACTTGCCATCTGATGCAGCATTAATATAAATATCAAATTTGGAATTGTTAGGAGGTAAAGGCAAAGCTAAGTACTCAGTGTGTCTATGAGTGTCTTTAGGAGCTAAATTTGTTCCATCTTCCGTCTTAAATATAATACCTGTAGGTGCTGTTTGAGGCGTCATGATAAACCCGGCTTTACTTTTATTTTTGCTATTGAAATCTTTGCCATTGAAATCATTGTAAGTGTAAGCTTCATAAAGAGTCCTATAATTAATATGCAATGATTTATAACTCTTGCCATCTTCTTTAGTCTCAGAGCTCAAAGGCAATGAAGCTCCAAAATCTGTTCTATCATTCCAAAGCCACACATAATCTAATTTACTATAATCGTAGTCGCCACTTGTAGCTTCGTTATGGAAATAAATATTGTAATCACTAACTACCTTAGGAGTTTCAGACTGCTTATTTTTGATCAATTCAATATCTCTAGGGACTAAAAATAGTATTCTAGATTTAAAAAAAGGGTATCCTATATTTTTCCTATAATCTTCAAATTTAGTAGAAGAATATGATTTAGCATCAAGCGGTTCACCCATGTCACCACCATCAGAACTAGTGCCATTTTTATTTCTTAATTCAATGCTCTCGTTTGTTAAATGATCTACTAACTTATACTCGGAATTTAATAAATCATATAAGTAAATTTCTGTCATGTCTGTCACGCTAGTACCTGAGCCATAAAAGACACTAGATACAAAAGATCCTAAACTTAAAGAAGGAACATAAAATACTTTCTTTGAATAGCTACCATCCTTTCCTATAAAAATATTGCCATCTTTGCTGAAATTTTTTGAATTATCCAAGAATCCTGATTCGCTTTTAGCAAAATCGGTGTCATAATCAGGAATCACGCCATCTCTACAATCTATGATTTTTAAGTAACTACCTTTATCTTTTTTAAAGTTTTCTTCTATATCATCCACCTTCATATCAGCGTTAACTGTCTTTGGATTTCCAGAATTAGGGAAGTACCACAAAGAATAAGCAGTGGAAACAAAAGCGGTCATCAAAAAGATGAAGAGCATCAAAACAATAATAACATTTCTATTTAATAATGTTTTTCTTCTCATCTTATTCAAACCTCCTTTTATCTTTTAATATCCTCTTCACTATAAGGAATATATGTTTGCTTAGTAAAAGTAACAACTATGCAAAGGGATGCTTTATTACCAAATCTTTCCTTCATCAAGGCTTCATATCTATCAGTAAGTCTAAGATCGATTCTATCATAATAGAAGATATATACCATCAACACTATTGCTATAGCAAAGACTGAAATCAATCCCGTACCAGATTGAATATAGATGACTATAGATCCTAATACTTGATTTTGATAGCCATCAAAAACTCCGACTATTCTATCCGATGTGACATTAATTTCACCCGACATAGAGGCTGGGTTTGCATCTCCTCTAAAGGTGAATAATTTATGCCCATCTTTTTCTCCTATAGAATAGACTCTATGAACTATTATCTTATCGTCCATTCTAAAAGCTACTATGTCATATACTTTTATTTGATCTTCGGATTTGAATTTATCGATTCCGATAAAAGCATACTGAGATATTCTCGTATTCATCCTATCTTTTGACTCTATACTGCCATCTTTCAAATACTTGTTGTTATCGTTGATAGATGCCATAGAAGAAGTCTGAACAACTAAATATGTCTTATCTCCAAAATAAGTAATCTGGTCATTCGACTTCATCACAGTAGCCCAGACAAAGAAACCTATGAGAGCGACTAGGAATATCCCTACAATACTATTAGAAATAATATTCCCAACTTTTTTTCTCTTTTTTCTCTTATAGTAAGTATCTATAAAAGATAGTTTTTTATTTTTCTTCTTATCATACTTCTCAACATCTTTATCCAAAATCTTAATTACTTCGTTATCTTCTAATTTGTTTTCTATACACTTCTTTCTATTAAAGTAATAAAAGGAGAAGATACAAATATAGACAATTGCAAAACACACCAATGATATTGCAGATACAATCAGTACCAATGTTGATAAACCCATATATACCTTCTTTCTTGTTATTATTAAAGAGACACTGAAAAAGTAAAAGAAATATTTGCATTACTAAAGATTTGAACTATATCTTTATATAAATACACATTCTTTTTAACATCAACTTCATCTGAATTATCAGTAATCCTAAAGCCTGCTGGAAAATTAAAAGATAGATTCTTAGAGCAAAAGACGAATGTGTCCTTAGCATCAGGCTTATCATCTTCTCTAAGAGTAGAGCCACTCGAACTCACTGCTATATATTGATCATCCTCTTTAACTTTACCTTCATTGCTTACTGTAAACTGGTTGTAAAGATCTTTAGTAGCATCTTTAGAATTTACTAGTTCAATATCTTGTCGCCACTGAATTCCATTATAAATTACTGTTCTTCTAGTATTATCTGCTGGTGTTATTACATCCTTTCTACCATCACCCCAAACTGAGTAGCTATTATTGTGTGAATAAGGTAAATAGGACACATTCATAATATTGTCGGCAGCCAAATCTTTGTCAGCTACATATCCAGAATCAACTGTTAATTGCAAGTTAAATTTAAGTTTTCCTGCATTAGAAATTAATGCTCCTTCCGGAAGTAGATAATGTACATAAAACGGATTATTTAAATGGATTTTATCAGATTCAACAATTATTTTAGAATTCAAAGAAGACGGACTAATATCTTCTACACTATTTTCATTATCATTAATGACTATCCTTCCAAAATCAGCAACACCTGTTATATTGGTAGAAATAGTTATGCTATCTTTAGTCACATCATTTACAAAGTACCATGTTGAATATCCAACACCAAATAATGATAAAATAGCAAAAAAAGGTACCACAAAACCAAATAGCAATGATTTCATGTACCTTTTCATATAAGAACTCCTTTAAAACTTAAAGATTATTAGACTACTTAGTATCAATTTTAGCTTCAAAGCTAATTCTAATGGTTTGATTCTTTAGAGCGGTCTGCATAGCGTCATATCCAGCCGAATCTTTAGGTTCTTTTGCAGTATATGCAACAGTCACCTCAGAAATATTGAAAACATCAAATGCGCTTTGATCTTCGCTTACTACTTTTAATGTAGATACTTTTGTAAGAGTTAAGTTAGTAGCGGAGGAAGTTTGATCATTGAATGTGAAATTAACATATTCAGCAACTTCTGCAGGAATAGTAATTTTAGTAGTTGCTGTATAAGAAGTTCCTTTAACGAACAAATTGGCACCTCCATCATTTGCTAACAAAGACTCACTGAAAGTTCCTTTAAAATGAACACCCTTACGACCAGTGGGCATTCCATCAGTTTTAGTGTAATCTGGTTGATCAAGAACTAGACTAATCTCCCCAGCAGAATGTTGGAACTCAGCACCTACAACCCTCTTTTCTTTAAGCTCTAATGCAATATCTTTATAATTAGTAGAGACATCACTGTTGAAATACCATGTTGCATAACCAGATCCAATCAAAGAAGCGACTGCCAACACAGGAATACCAAAAGCCAAAACAAATTTTTTCATTTTTTCAAAATATCCAACATTTCAGATGATTCAAACGAATTAATTCAGGGCGTACAGGTTTTTG
>OLPF01002884.1_pt1 | contig 10261 bp, 12 predicted proteins | sample 1673121 | NCBI WGS metagenome assembly OLPF01 (sample SAMEA3136756, study PRJEB25190) | human gut metagenome | reverse complement strand
TTGACCGAATTTGCTTCCTCGAAAAAGTGGCGTTTGCCACTTTTTCGACACGCTGGGGCAAGGGAGCCTTGCTTCTTTTTTTGCCCTTAGGAATGGAAAAAATTGCTCCATATGGGGAGAAATGCGAACATATATTTGCTATTCTTGCCGTGAACGGGAGGAGGAGAACAATCGAATGGGCGTAAAGAAACCCACCAAGGCCACGGTGCGCAAGCAGCTGAAGGATACAGCGCTGGCGGCCATTGCGGCCCTGGACAGCGCCTGGCCAGCGGACGCGCCCATGGAGCGGCTGCGGGACGGCGCGGAGGCGCTGAAGGCCCTGGCGGAGGTGCTGGGGCAGATCGAGAGCGCGGAAAAGCTGGCGGAGACGGCGGAAGCCCTGCGCAAGCGCGTTTCGGGACTGGAAAAGGAAAGCAGAGCCGGGGAAGCGCCGGAGGAAGAAGCGCGGGCGGGCGTGATCGAGATCGCCCGGGTGCTGGAGGAGGCGGAGGATGGCTGAGGCAAGGGTGATCTGGCGGCCGCAGCCCAAACAGCGGGCGTTTATGGAGCGGCCAGAGTACGAAGCCCTGTACGGAGGCGCGGCAGGGGGCGGGAAATCGGACGCGCTGCTGTGCGAGGCGCTGCGGTAGGTACACATTCCCCACTATCGGGGGCTGATTCTGCGCAAGACATACCCGGAGCTCAGCGAGCTGGTGGACCGGAGCCGGGAGTTGTATCCCGGGGCGTTTCCCCAGGCGAAGTACGTTGGCACGGAGCACGTGTGGCTGTTTCCCTCGGGGGCGAAGATTTACTTCGGGGCCATGCAGTACGAGAGCGACCGGACGAAGTACCAGGGCAAGCGGTATGACTTCATCGCCTTTGACGAATTGACCCACTTCACCTGGAACGAGTACGCGTACATGTTTTCCCGGAACCGGCCTTCGGGGCCCGGGACGCGGGTGTACATCCGGGCGGCCACCAACCCGGGGGGCATTGGTCACGGGTGGGTGAAGGAGCGCTTTGTGACCCCGGCGCCACCCATGACCCCCATGGTGGAGGAGGTGGTGGTGCAGGGCAGGGATGGGCCCCGAAGGATGCGGCGGACGCGGATCTTCGTGCCCTCCACGGTGTTTGACAACCAGGAGCTGCTGCGCAACGCCCCGGAGTACCTGGCCAACCTGGCCATGCTGCCGGAAAACGAGCGCATGGCGCTGCTCTACGGCAGCTGGGACAGCTTTGACGGGCAGGTGTTCCGGGAATGGCGAAACGATCCGGCACACTACGGGGATCAGCGGTGGACACACGTGATCGACCCCTTCCCCATACCGGCGCACTGGCGGATCTACCGAGGGTTTGACTTCGGGTATGCGCGGCCCTTTGCGGTGGGGTGGTTCGCGGTGGACGAGGACGGGCGGGTATACCACATCAAGGAATTCTACGGCTGCACGGGTACGCCCAACGAGGGCGTGCGGATGCATCCGGGGGAGATTGCGGCACAGATCCGGCGAATGGAAAGCGAGGACCCCATGCTGCGGGGCAAGCGGATTACGGGCATAGCGGACCCGAGCATCTTTGACGAGAGCCGGGGGGAGTCCGTGGCGCGGATGATGGAGCGCAGCCCGAACTTCATCTACTGGCAGGGGGGCGACAACACGCGCCTGGCGGGGAAGATGCAGCTGCACAACCGCCTGGCCTTTGACGGGGAGGGGCTGCCCATGTTCCAGGTGTTCTCCACGTGCCGAAACTGCATCCGCACCCTGCCGGCGCTGGTATACGACAGGAGCCGGCCGGAGGACATCGACACCCAGGGGGAGGATCACATCTACGACATGATCCGCTATGTGCTCATGGAGCGGCCCATCGCTCCCCCACCCCCGGCGCTGGCGGCGCCGCCCCGGGAGGATCCCCTGGACCTTTGCAAGGGAGCGCGGTTTTTACGAATTTGACCCACAAGGAGGCGTGAACCATGGACAAGCGGGAGGCTCCGCCCATCGGGCGGGAAGAAGTGCTGCAGGCGGCGCAGACCCTGCGGGAGTACAAAAACGGCAAGAGCGCCCTGGAGCGGCGCATTGTGGCCAACGAGCAGTGGTGGAAGCTGCGCCACTGGCAGCAGATGAACCTCCATGATCCCCGGGAGACGGTGGAACCGGTGAGCGCGTGGCTGTTCAACACCATTCTGAACAAGCACGCGGACGCCATGGACAACCGGCCCGAGCCGGTGGTGCTGCCCCGGGAGGAGGGCGACCGGGGGGCAGCGGAGGCGCTGTCCCAGGTATTGCCGGTGATCCTGGAGCAGGGCGGGATGGAGCAGCTGTACTCGGACATGTGGTGGTACAAACTCAAGGCGGGCACGGGGGCAGCGGGGGTATTCTGGGACCCGGACGCGGCGGGCGGCCTGGGGGACGTGGCCCTGGGGCGGATTGACCTGTTGCAGCTGTTCTGGGAGCCGGGCATCCGGCGGCTGCAGGACAGTCGAAATGTGTTTTACACCATGCTGGAGGACCGGGAGGAGCTGCAGGCGCGGTATCCCTTCCTGGAGCTGAGGGGGAGCACCCCGGGGCTGGACGTGACCCGGTACGTCCACGACGACCAGGTGGAGACGGGAAACAAGGCGGTGGTGGTGGACTGGTACTACCGCCGCAGGCAAGGCAACCGCACGGTGCTGCACTACTGCCGGTTTGTGGAGGATCAGGTGATCTTCGCCTCGGAGAACGAGCCGGCGTACGCCAAGACGGGATTTTACGAGCACGGGGAGTATCCCTTTGTGCTGGACCCGCTGTTCCCGGTGGAGGATTCCCCGGCGGGGTTTGGGTACATCGACGTGCTCAAGGACTGCCAGACCTACATTGACCGGCTGAACCAGGCGCTGCTGAAAAACGCGCTATTGGCGGGGAAGAAGCGGTTTTTCATCCGCCAGGACGGGGCGGTGAGCGAAGGGGAATTCGCGGACTGGCGCAACGACTTTGTGCATGTGGCGGGAAGCCTGAGCGAGGACGCCATCCGGGAGATTACGGTGCAGCCCCTGAGCGGGCTGTACACCACGCTGCTGGAGGGGAAGATCAACGAGATGAAGGAGACCAGCGGCGTAAGGGACTTCACCCAGGGCGGGGTGACCGGGGGCGTAACCGCGGGGACGGCCATTGCGGCCCTGCAGGAGGCGGGGTCCAAGCTCAGCCGGGACATGATCCAGGGGAGCTATCGGGCCTTCACCCGGATCTGCGAGCTGTGCGTGGAGCTGATCCGGCAGTTTTACGACGTGCCGCGGTATTTCCGCATCATGGGGCAGGGGGGGATGCGCTTCCTGCGCTTTGACAACGGGGGGCTGAAGCCCCGGGCGCTGGGGAATGTGTTCGGCCAGGAGATGGGACAGGCCCGGCCTGTGTATGACATCAAGCTGCGCAGCCAGAAGGCCAGTCCCTACAACAAAATTGTGCAGAACGAGCTGGCCAAGGAGCTGTTCGGCATGGGGCTGTTCCGGCCGGAGATGGCGGACCAGGCCCGCAGCTGCCTGGAGATGATGGACTTTGAGGGCAAGGACATGCTCCTGGCGCGCCTGGAGGAACAGGGCGGACTGCAGCGGCAGGTGGAGGAGCTCAAGGGGCGGCTGCAACAGCTGGGCCAGGTGGTGGACCGGATGAAGGGCACCACCATTGCCCCGGCGGTGGCTCAGCAGGTGCGAACGGACTCCCCCGCCCCGCAGGAGCAGCCGGAGCAGCAGGACACGCAGAGCAAGCAGGCGGCGGAAACGGCGGCGGGGCAGGCGACCCCCAAGTGAAAGGAGCAGAGCCATGGATGAGCAGATGATGCGGGAAACCCTGGGAGAGCAGGAGCCGGAGAGCTTTGAGGAGCTGATCGCGGGACGGTACCACGGGGACTTCACCCGGAAGGTACAGCAGCTGATGGACCGGCGCTTTGCGGAGCACCGGCAGAAGGAAGAGCAATGGGCGCAGTGGCTGCCGGCGGTGGAGAAGCTCTGCGCGGATCGCGGGCTGGACCCGGCGGACGCGGAGGGGCTGACGGCGCTATTGGAAAAGGAGGCGGGCGCCCGGGAGCGCCGGGAGGCCCTTCGGGAATGGGCAGCCTGCCAGACCATGCGCCAGTGGCTGGAGGAGGCCTCGGGCCTGGGGGAAAGATACCCGGGCTTTGACCTGCGGGAGGCAATGCAGGAGGAGGACTTCACGGGGCTTTTGCGCCGGGGGCTGACGGTGGAGCAGGCCTGGTCCCTGGCCCACCGGGATGAGCTGATGCTGGCGGCCATGGAGGCCACGGCGGCCCATGTACGGGAGTTGACGGCCCGGAGCCTGATGCAGCGGCAGGCCCGGCCCCGGGAGGGCGGCATGCTGGAGCGGGGCGCGGCGCCCACGCGGCCCAGCATGCGGGAGACCAGCAGGAGCCAGCGGGAGGAGCTGGAGCGGCGCGCGCTGCGCGGTGAGCGCATTGTGATATAAGCCTGCGGCCAAGCGGCGGGCCGGGGGCGAGCCGGGGGATGTTCTTCCAGGGCCTGCGGGAGCGGGCCAGGAAGGAGCCGGAACCCGGGACGCAGGCGCGTTGCCGCGCCGTGCGCGAAGGAAAAACCACGAGACGGGAAAGGAAGGATGCCCATGTTGAAGCTGCGCTTGCAGCTCTTTGCCACCCAGACCACGGAAACTCCGGGACTGTCCGCGGAGATGAAAACCTTTTACGAGAAGCGGCTGATCGACCTGGCGGAGCCCAAGCTGGTGCACGGGCGCTTCGGGGACAGCTACCCCATTCCTCAGGGAAGCGGCAAGCAGATTGAGTTCCGCAAGTATTCCATCCTGGGCAAGGCGCTCACACCCCTGACCGAGGGCGTAACCCCCGCGGGCAACAGCCTGACGGTGACCACCATCACCTGCCCGCTGAAGCAGTATGGCGACTGGATTCAGATGAGCGACATGCTGCAGCTGACCGCGGTGGACAACAACATCGTGCAGGCCACCAAGCTCCTGGGCAGCCAGGCGGGCCGCACCCTGGACACGGTAATCCGCGAGGAGCTGTGCGGAGGCACCAACGTGATCTACGCCCCCAAGCAGGCAAACGGCCAGGCCACGGAGGTGACCAGCCGCACCCAGCTGGACAAGACCGCGGTGCTGACCCCGGAGCTGTTCTTCAAGGCGGCGGCACAGCTCTCGGCCATGAACGCCGACTACATCGACGACAGCTACGTGGCCATTATCCACCCCTACGCGGCCTATGACCTGATGCGCAACAGCGAGTGGATCGACGTGCACAAGTACGCCGACCCCAAGGCCATCTACGATGGCGAGATCGGCAAGCTGGGCAGCGTGCGCTTTGTATCCTCCACGGAGGCGAAGATCTGGAAGGACGACACCTGCCCCTCCGGGCTGGCGGTGTTCGCCACGCTGGTGCTGGGCGCCCACGCCTATGGCGACACCATGATCGAGGGCGGCGGGCTGGAGCACATCGTCAAGCAGCTGGGCTACGGGGAGGATCCGCTGAACCAGCGCAGCGCCTGCGGCTGGAAGGCCACCAAGGCGGCCAAGCGCCTGGTGGAGGAGTACATGGTGCGCATCGAGAGCTGCTCCAGCTACTCCAGCGAAGTGGCGGCGAACTAAGGCAACGCGGGGAAAGGCGCTCCGGGCGGGGCGCCTCTCCCCTCAGGGAAAAGCGTGAAGGAGGGACATCCATGGAGAAGATGGTGAAGCTGAAGCTGTTCAAGGACAACGGGCAGTACAAGGACGATGTATTCGTGGCGGTGAACGGGCGGACGTTTCAGATCGTGCGGGGCGTGGAAGTGGAGGTGCCGGCGTGCGTGGCGGAGGTGCTGGAGCATTCCGAGGCCCAGGACCGGCGCACCGCGGAGCTGATGGAGCGCCTGGAAAGCGCCTACGCCGCCCGCAGCTAAGGAGGAAAGGCCATGACGGTGAAGGAGGCCCTGGATACGGTAAGCGCCCTGAAGCCTCATCCCTACGACCCCAAGCATCTTTTACGGGAGCTGAGCCGGCTGGACGGGCGCATCCTGCGGGAGGTATGGCAGGGGCGGGAGGGAGCGGCGGAGGCGGTCCCCGACTACACCCAGGAGACGGCGGAGACCACGGCCCTGCTGGCGGAGGAGCCCTACGACCTGATGTACATACACTACCTGATGGCCCGGGTGGCGCTATGGAACGGGGAGACGGAGCGCTACAACCAGTTTGCCGCGCTCTTTGAGGAGACCTATGCCGCGTACCGGGCCGACACAAGCCGGAACGCGGCCTGGAAGGACGGCAGGAAAATTCAGATGTGACGCGGGGAGGCCCGCGGGAAAGGAGGCGCGATGCTGCCATTTTTGACGGGAAGCAAGGCAAAGCGGGAGATGCAGCGCGAGTTCCGCGGGCTGAACCGGCGGCCGGGGGCGGCGGAAAACGAGTTCGCGGCCATGGAAAACATGACGGGGGCGGGGTATCCGCTGCTGGCCTCCCGCTCCCCCCGGGGACGGGTGCGGAAGCTGACGAAGATCAACGGCATGCTGGGCGGGGCGCAGCTATGCTTTGTGGACGGGACGGATTTCTTTTATGAGGGGGCGTGCTACGGCCAGGTGACCGACGGGGAGAAGCTGCTGGTGCGCATGGGTGGAAAGATTCTGATTTTCCCGGACAAGCTGGCCTTTGACACGGAGACGTACAGCTTTTCGCCCCTGGAGAATCATGTGGCCCTCACGGGGGTGACCCTGGCCCCCACCTTTTCGGACGGGACAGCCCTGGGCAGCGTAACGGAGAGCGGCACGCAGCCCACGGAGCCCCAGGACGGCATGCTCTGGCTGGACACCCGAAGCCACACCCTGAAGCAGTACAGCGCGGCCCAGGAACAATGGGCGGAGGTCACCGGCACGCGGATAGCCCTGCGTGGCACGGGCATTGGCGCGGGCTTCCGGGCCGGGGACGGGGTGCGCGTCAGCGGCACGGGGGTGGAGGAGCTGGAGGGCATCCTGCTACTGGAGGAGGCCACGGAGAACGAAGTGGTGGTAACCGGGCTGATGGCCCGGGGGAAGGTCATTTCGGGACAGGTGAAGCTGGACCGGGATGTGCCGGACCTGGTGCTGGCTACGGAGCTGAACAACCGCCTCTGGGGCGTGGAGGAAGGCAGCCAGGAGCTGCTGGCCTGCAAGCTGGGAGACCCCACCAACTGGCACGTATTCGCGGGGGTGTCCACGGACAGCTACGCGGTGAACGTGGGGTCGGACGGGCCTTTCACGGGGATGTGCAGCTTTCTGGGGTATGCGCTGTTTTTCAAGGAAGGGTGGATACACAAGCTCTACGGCACCAAGCCCGCGGACTTTCAGCTGACCTCCACCCTGGCCCGGGGGGTGGAGCAGGGCGCCTGGCGCACCCTGTGCCAGGTGGACGACACGCTGTATTACAAGGGCGTGGACGGGGTTTACGCCTACGACGGCAGCCTGCCCGTGCGGGTGAGCTGGGACTGGGACGAGGCGGCGCGCAAGGGGCTGTCCGCGGCGGAGGACAAGGGGCGCTATGTGATCTGCGTCCAGGCCGCCGCCGGGGACTGTGAGCTGCTGGTATACGATCCCGCCCGGGGACTATGGCACCGGGAGGACGGCCTGCAGGTGCGGCACATGGCCCGGGCGGACAAGGAGACCTGGATGGCGGACAGCGCCGAGCAGGTGCTATGGAGCCGCAACGGGACGCTGCTCACGGGGCATCCGGGGGGAATGGCTATGGAGGGCGCGGTGAGCTGGCGGGCGGAGACCGCGGACTGGAACCAGAAGGACGCGGGAAAGCGCACCTGCACCCGGTTGATGATCCGCGCCTATCTGGCGGAGGGAAGCGAAATGACCGCGCAGCTGCAATACGACTCGGACAAGCAATGGCACACGGCGGCGCGGGTAACGGGCACGGGCAAGGGAACCATCGAAGTTCCCCTGTTCCCCCGCCGGTGCGACCACTGCCGCCTGGCCCTTTCGGGGGTGGGGGAAGCGGAGATATTCAGCATTGCCCGGGACTATCTGCCGGGATAAGGGGGAAATAAGGCATGGCGGTATTTCAGCTTTCGCTGCCCCCTGCCCTGGCGGAAGGGGCGGCGGGCACGGAGGAAAACCGGAAGATACGCAGTTATCTGTTCCAGCTCACCGAGCAGCTGCGCTACACCCTGAACCACCTGGACGACGAGAACTTCAGCGAAGGGGGCATTTCCCCGGAGCGGATTGCGGGGCTGGGCACGGAGATCAGCAAGGCGGCCCAGGCGGAGATTGGCAAGGCGAAGATCGGCGCGGCGCAGATCCAGCACCTGGAGGCGCAGGTGGCGAAGATTGTCACAGCGACCCTGGGCACAGCGGTGATCGACTGGGCGCAGATCAAGGAGCTAACCGCGGCGGTGGCCACCATTGCCCGGGCGGAGATTGCGGCGGCCACCATCGGCTGGGCGCAGGTGGAGGGCATAACGGCCAACACGGCGCTGTTCACCCGCACGGAGGCGGACAAGCTCTTTGCGGCGGACCTGGCGGTGGGGGACGCGAACATCGTGGACCTGAACGCGGGGAAGATCAACGCGGGCACCCTGAGCGTGGAGCGGCTGATCCTGGTGGGGACGGACAAATCGGTGATGTACGAGATCAACCGGGCCAACGGCACCACGGAGCTGAGCCAATCCACCCTGGATGGCGGGTCCATTACGGAAAAGACCATCACGGCGGAGCAGATCGTGGCCGGGGGCATTACGGCGGAGTGCCTGAACGTCAGCGAGATTTTCGCCTCCGAGGCGCTGGTGGGGAAAATCACCTCCCGGCACCTGGACGTCAGCGAGCTGTTTGCTTCCCAGGCCACGGCGGGGATTATCCACACCAATCATCTGGCGGCGGACGTGGGCGGGTCGCTGAACATCTCCGCCAATGGGGCCATCACCCTGCTCACCGGGCGGACGGAGGAGCTGGCCGAGGGCATGCAGCGCTACGACGCCTATTTCCGCTTTGACGAAAGCGGGCTGCACCTGGGCAAGCAGGGGGAGGCGCTGGAGCTGAACCTGCGCAACGACCGCATCCGCTTTCTGGACGAGCATGGCGCGGAAGTGGCCTATGTGAGCGCGGGACGGCTGTACATCTCCGACGCGGAGATCACCAACCGGCTGCGGGTGAGCAACTATGCCTGGCAGAAAATGCAGGACGGTTCCCTGGCACTGACCTTCGATTCGTAACAGAGAGCGAGGAGACATGAGCGATGGCAGAGACAAAGAAAACGGCGGAACAGCTTTATGCCCAGGCCCAGGAGGCGCAAAAGCAGCTGGAGCAGCTCCAGGCACAGCAGCCGGGAGCCTACGAGAGCAGCTACGGGGCGCAGATTGACGCGCTGATGGCCCAGCTGGACAGCCGCCCGGGATTCACCTATGACGTGAACGGCGATCCGCTGTACAGGCAGTACGCGGAGCAATACCAGCGCCAGGGCAAGGCGGCCATGGAGGACACCCTGGGCGCGGCGGCGGGGCTCACGGGGGGATACGGCAGCAGCTATGCCACCACCGCGGCCAGCCAGGCCTATCAGCAGTACCTGAGCGGCATGCAGGACGTGGCCCCGGCGCTGTACGCGGCGGCGTATGCCCGCTATCAGGACGAAGGCACCGCCCTGGAAAAGCAGCTGGAGCGGTTGCAGGGCCTGGAATCCAACGCCTACGGCGCATGGCAGGCCCAGGTGCAGGCCAACCAGGCGGCCCAGGCCCAGGCCCTGGACTACTGGCGATACCTCAACGACGCGGCCTATCAGGCCCAGCAGGACGAGCAGGCCGCAAAAAATGGCAAGCACCACCGTCCACGAACGTACGTAGGCGTCGAATGTTGCTGCACCCACGGCGCTGAAGCCTTCGTAGAGAAAACCTGCGAACCACACCAGGCCGCCCGTGGCGACCAGTTTCGCAAGGTTGTAGAACGCACCCTGCCAGCCGATATACTTCGCCTGATCCTGCGTCGTGAGTTCCGACATGTAGACGCCGTCGGCCGCGATGTCGTGCGTGGCGCCGCTGAACGCAACGACGGCAAAGACGGCGATCGTAACGGCGAAGAACGACGGTAGGTGAAGCGACAGAGCAGCAAGGCCGAACAATATGCCGCTTAGGAGCTGCGTCGTGACGACGAAGAATTTTTTGGTACGGAAAATTTCCAAGAAGGGGCTCCACAGGAATTTGATCGTCCACGGCCACATGATCAGCGACGTCCAGAACGCGATCCGGGCGTCGGAAATCCCCATATCCTTGAACATGACGGCCGAGACCATGTTCAGCACGACGAACGGAAGCCCCATCGCAAAATAGACCGTAGGCA
>OLPF01002882.1_pt1 | contig 10266 bp, 13 predicted proteins | sample 1673121 | NCBI WGS metagenome assembly OLPF01 (sample SAMEA3136756, study PRJEB25190) | human gut metagenome | reverse complement strand
AAGCTAGAGGAGTTAGAAGAAGACTAAATAATCTACTAAGCATTGATCCGAATAAGTTCAATGCTTAGTGAAACTAAAATAATTTTAGGGGGAATACATAGTGAGCATTAATAGTCAGTTAGAGAGATTAGCATTAGAATATTCAGCAAGTATAAGAGAAGAAGATGTAACACTAAAAGAGCAAGAAGAGATAATGAACAGTGAATGGTTTATAAGTTGGATGAAAGAATATCATCAATAAATAAAGTTGAAAATCAATAAGATTAGAGGGAGAGATAAACATGGCAACTATAAAGAGAGATGGAAGAATTACAGAAATAGAAGTAGGATGTAAGAAATGCAGAATAGTAGGCTATCAATCAAATGGTAGAAAGGCTATAAAAAGAAATGTATTTAAACAAGGATACATAACATTTGAGCTTGAGGATGGAACAGAAGTAAAACAATATATGCTTATAGCACCATGGAATACATATTTATTTTATAAATTAATTAAGGCTATTAAAGCAGAAGGCTTTAATATATTCAATGAATGTGATGCATTTGATGAAAATGAAATAATAGGTAAGGAAGTAGTAATAGAATTAGAAAATGAAGTTAAGGATTCTGGTGAATATATCAATGTTACTAATATCTATAATGTTGAGGAAGGAGAGATTATCATAGCTTATGATAATAAGTTAAAGGAAAAGAAGTATTCAGAAATGGAGAAAAATAAAGAAATGAGCATGGAGTATATAAGAAGTAAAGCAAATGAAGTTATTCCACAGCAGGAAATTACAAGTGAAGAGGACTTAATGAACTTTTAGAGGTTATATAGGTACTTTAGTTAACATCTAGAGTACCTATATTTAGAGAGTTATAACTGGAGGAGAGATAAAAATGATAAATATAAATAAAATAATGAAAGAAAAAGAAAATAAAGAATTAAAAAATAAATTAAAAAATAAATTAGAAAAAAATAAAACACTTTTACAAATAGAATTTGGAAAAGAAGGAATAGAAGATATATATGATAAATCATTAGAAAATTTAAATAAAATATTAGAAAAAACAGAAAATCAATTTAGAAATATTATTTTAAAAATACAACAACTAGAATTAGAAAAAAGAAATATTATACCTTTATTAAATCAAGAAGCAGAAATAGAAGAACAAATTATTAATTTAGAAAATGAAAAACAAAGTTTAGTTATATTAGGAAATGCAATTCAAATTGCTAAAAATACTCTAGAAGATGCGTATAATATAATGAAAAATAATGTAACACCAGAATTTATAAAACAATTAAATCAAATTGTAAGTATTATATCAAATCAAAAATATAACAATGTTAAATTTAATAATACAGATGGACTAACAATAGAAAATAAAGAGCGGACAATATATTCCTATTTATTTATTAAGCATAGGAACAATTAATCAAATTTATTTTTCATTACGATTAGCAACATTACAACAATTAACAACAGAGAAAATGCCCATCATATTAGATGAAGCTTTTGCATATTATGATAACGAAAGACTAAAAAATATTTTACAATATTTACATGAACAATATGCAAACAATCAAATTATTATTTTAACATGCAGTAATAGAGAAAAAGAAATTTTAGAAGATTTAAAAATACCATATTGTTCTGTAAATTTAGATTAAACCATACGGAAGATAATCTTTTAACAAAAACATAAGGAAAATAGACTTAATAGAAGAAAAAAAGAGCAAAACTAATCACAAACAAGAAAAATAAAAGAATAATCTCTTTGAGCAAAAAAAATAAATAAGATAAAATAATAACAGTTTTGAAGGAAAAAAGGAGCTAAAAAAATATGATGAAAAAGTTATTAATTCATATTAGAACATCACTTAAGTTCGTATCATTAGTAGCTATTTCAATTGTACTAATTGTTGCAGCAATAATATTTATTTACCAACCAATGTATAGTGTTACTTTAAATGGAGAATTTATTGGATATACAGAAAACAAAAGTGTATTGCAAGACAGAATTAATCAGTATATTAAATTGGGAGATGGAGAACACATTGCTTTTGTTCAAATTGATACATTACCAGAGTACAAATTATGTTTATTAAAAAAAGACAATAAATCTAATGATGAAGAAATTTTTGAGAAAGTAAAGTCTATGGGAACAGCTTATTATAAATACTACGCAATTACAGAAAGTGCAGTAGAAAAATTATATGTTTCTTCACAAGAAGAAGCCCAGGAAGCAATTGACGAATTAAAAGAAAAAAATAGTAGCAACAAAGAAACTCTAGCATATGTGGAAAAGTATAGTACTAATTTAGTAGAATTAGTTGATACACAAACTGCTGTTTCTAAATTATACGTAAAACCAATTGTAGTAAATACTTCGAAATATGCTTCAACAGGATATGCTAATACAAGTCAAACAGTTAATACAGGCAAAAAAATTAGCATAGGTGTTAATTTAATAAGACCTGTTTCAGGAACGATTACCTCAAGATTTGGAAGTAGAGGAAGAGGAACACACACTGGTCTTGATATTGCGGCTTCTAGAGGAACACCAATTAAAGCGGCAGCAGCAGGAACAGTTACATATTCAGGAACAAAAGGTTCTTATGGAAATTTAGTGATTATTACTCATGCAGATGGAACACAAACATATTATGCACATTGTAATACATTAAATGTAACAGCAGGGCAAAAAGTAAGCCAAGGGCAGTTAATTGCAACTGTAGGATCAACTGGAAATTCAACAGGTCCACACTTACATTTAGAGATTAGAGTAAATGGGGTAGCACAAAACCCACAAAATTACTTATATTAAAAATAAAAAACAAAAAAACCAAGGAGAATAAAGTTCCTTGGTTTTTAAAATTATAGCACAAATTTATCAATAAGCATATCTATTGCATGATGAGGCATAATAACAGTTCCAAATTCTTTTAGTTTTTTTTCGAATAGATTAGAATTATGAACATATTTTCCAAATTCTGAAAAAATAGCAGAAATGTTTTTTAAAGTTTGACTATCTAAATAAATATTGGTAAAGACTAAGTAATAAGTGTTGTAATAATATAATGAAATATTGTTAAATAAAGAAATTATTTCATTAAAGTGTTCATTATGTTTTATGAATTCACATAATAAACAAAGATTATCAAAATCATCAAATTGATAAACTAAAACAGGACAAGCTGTATTAACTAATTTTCTTTTTATATGTACCTTTTTATGTAATTCATCATTATGCTCTAATAATCTGGTGATTGTTAATATAAAATGACCAGTTTGTGTAGCCACAGCTTCTATGGATAATTTATAATTTTTTGTAACAAAACCAATTTCTTTTTCTACTTTATCTAACATTTCTAAAAATAAATGTTGTGTTTCTGGAGAATTAGCCATAAAAGAATGAAAATCAATATTTTTAGACTCTAAATCTTCCAAATTTAAAGTAATTCTTATTTTATCTTCTGTTAATTTTTCTATTTTCACCAAAAGCCTCCATCCGAGTAATTAAACTCTCAATAAATATTTAATTAAATACCTTATCATTATTATACTATGAAATTATTAAAAAAGAAATAATAAAAATATGGAAAAAACGAATAATATTTTTATGCTACTTGAAATATTTACAAAATCAATATATAATAAGAAAAAAATAAAAGCAAAGTAGGAGGACATATGGCAACAAGAGATAAAAATATATGGATTTTATTAGTTTTTTTATTATCTGGATTAGTGTTAGGAGGATTGTTGGGAGAAATTGCAAAACAAGTTGATTTCTTATGGTGGCTATCTTATGGACAAGAATTTGGTTTAGCAAATCCTATAACATTAAATTTAAGTGTTATTAGTATTACATTTGGGCTAATGTTTAAAATAAATATTGCAAGTATTATAGGAATGGCAATAGCAATATTTATTTATAGGAAAGTTTAATTTTCATAGGGGGCAATTTCAAAAATTTTATTAAGAGGTGAAAATAAAATGAGAATGAAAGAACTCCCTATTAGTGAAAGACCATATGAAAAATTAGAAATGTATGGAGAAAAGAGTCTATCTAATTCTGAACTTTTAGCAATTATTATTAAAACTGGTACAAAAGAAGAAACCTCTGTTGGATTAGCACAAAAAGTTTTAAATTTAAGTGGAAATGATGATACACAAGATTTAAGATTTTTGCAAGACATATCATTAGCTGATTTTGCTAAAATAAAAGGGATTGGAAAGGTAAAAGCTATTCAATTAAAGGCAGTTTGCGAATTAGCTAAAAGAATGGCAAGACCGGTAAAAAAATTAAAAGTAAGAATAAAATCGGGACAAGATGTGGCTAATCTATTAATGGAAGAAATGAGGTATGAAAAAAGAGAAATAGCAAAAATAATAGCTTTAAATGCAAAAAACATAGTATTAAAAGTAATAGATATTTCTTATGGTGGGAATAATTTTGCTATGTTAGAACCAAAAGAAATATTATTAGAAGCAATTAAATGTAATGCTCCTAGAATTATACTAGTACATAACCATCCAAGTGGGGATCCAACACCAAGCCAATCAGATTATCGTGCAACAGATAGAATATATGAATGCACACAAATGCTAGGAATAGAACTTCTAGACCATATTATCATAGGAGACGGGACATATGAAAGTATGATAAAAAACAAATGAAAACTTATCAAAAATATTTAACTAAGAAAGGAATGGAAGTTTAAATGAGACTTTTAAATTTTGGAGGAAAAGATATTGGAATTGATTTAGGGACAGCTAATATTTTAGTGACACTAAAAGGAAAGGGAATTGTATTAAAAGAGCCTTCTGTTGTGGCAATTGATAGAAGAAGTGGTACTATTTTAGCAACAGGACATGAGGCAAAAGAAATGTTGGGAAGAACGCCAGACCAAATTAAAGCAGTAAGGCCTTTAAAAGATGGTGTAATTGCAGACTTTACAGCAACACAATTAATGTTAAAAAATATTTTAATGAAGGTATGTCAAAGATATAATGCAGGCAGACCAAGAGTTGTTGTTGGAGTTCCCTCAGGGATAACAGAAGTAGAAGAAAGAGCAGTAGAAGAAGCTGTTATGCAAGCAGGAGCAAGGGAAGTATATTTAATTGAAGAGCCTATGGCAGCAGCAATTGGTGCATCTTTAGAAGTAGCAGAACCAAGTGGTAGTATTATTGTTGACATTGGAGGAGGAACAACAGAAGTTGCTGTTATTTCATTAGGGGGAATTGTTATTAGTCATTCTTTGCGAATTGCAGGAGATGAACTAGATGAAGATATTGTTAATTATATAAAAAGAGAAATGAATTTAGCAATAGGTGAAACAACTGCGGAAGAAATAAAACAACAAATTGGCTGTGCAATGCCATTAATGACAGAAATGTCTATGGAAATAAGAGGAAGAGATTTAACAAATGGGCTTCCCAAAAATATAGTAGTAACCTCTAAACAAATAGAAGAGGCATTAAAAGAATCTATTAACGAAATTGTAGAATCAGTAAAAAGTACGCTAGAAAAAACACCACCAGAACTTGCTTCAGACATTATGGAAAAAGGAATTGTAATAGCAGGTGGAGGCGCTTTAATCCAAAATATAGATAAATTATTAAGTATTAAAACAGGTATGCCAGTTTACATTGCAGAAGATCCTTTAGAATGTGTGGTAAAAGGAACTGGAAAAACACTAGAAGATTTAGAAAGACTAAAAGATGTTTTAATTAATGCCAGAAAAAGAAAATAAATGTAGATATTGTTAATAATTGTTAGAAAGGAATAACCAAAAATGCAAAGAAGAAAAGGCACACATATTGCAGGAATAATAATTACAATTGTTTTTCTAATTGGATTAGTAATATTATCAAATATAAATATTGAGAAATTATCACGGAGTAGAAAATGCTTTTTCTACTCTAATTATACCTATACAAAATGGATTAACCTATTTGAAAAATAAATTAGAAGGAAACAATGATTTCTTTTCTGATATTAATAATTTAAAAACAGAAAATGAAGAATTAAAACAAAAAAACAATGAGTTAGAACAAAGATTAAGAGAATTTGAAATTTTAAAGGCAGAAAATGCAACCTTAAAAGAGTATATGAAAATGACAGAGAAATATCCAGAATATAGCACTGTACCAGCTTATATTATTCAAAAAGATATTAGTAATTTTAGTAGCACAATTGTTATTAATATAGGGAGTGAAGACGGAATAGAGCCTAATATGACAGTTATATCAGAAGCTGGATTAGTAGGACATGTTATATCAGTAACAGAGCATACAGCAAAAGTGCAAACAATTATTGATTCAGCAAGTAGTGTTAGTGGTGTTGTAAGTACATCAAGAGAAGGATTACTTTTAAAAGGACAATTAGATTCAAAGCGAGAATTAAAAGCAACCTATATTCCTACGGAAACAAGTTTAGTACAAGCAGATACAGTAGAGACTTCTGGAATGGGAGGAATATACGAAAAAGGAATTTTGATTGGATATATTAAAGAAATAGTTAATACAAAAAATGTTACAGATAGATATGCTATTATAGAAACAGCTGTAGATTTTGAAAAAATAGAAACTGTTTTAGTTATTCAATAACAAATACTATAAGGAGAATACAAGATGAAAGGAAAAATTTTATCCATATTGCTATCTTTTATTCTATTTTTAATATTGTATTTTTTACAAGCCAATTTTTTTAATTGGTTTACAATTGCTGGAATAAAACCAAATTTATTTGTAGTGTTTGTATTATGTACAGGACTATTTGGAGGTAGAATAGTAGGTAGTTTATTAGGCATGATATATGGCATATTGCTAGATATATGGATTGGACAAAAAATAGGAATATCTGGAATTTTGTTAGGAATAATAGGCTTTGCTGGAGGCTATTTAGATAAAAATTTTTCAAAAGATAGTAAACTAACTATTATTTTAATGAACGTAGGAGCAACTTTGGGATATGAATTTTTACAATATGCAATCAGAGTTATTAGTAATAATATAAATTTAGAATTAATAGCTTTTTTTAAAATAATTGCTATAGAAATAATTTATAATGGAATATTAATTATTATTTTATACCCTATTATACAAAAATGGGGGTATTATTTAGAAGGACAATTTAAAGGAAGAAAAATATTAACACGTTATTTTTAAAAAAATCTAAAGGAAAAATTATGTCATAAAATAGGAGGTGAATGATTAACTATTGGAGAGAAATAAATTAAGATTTAATATCATAACTCTAATTGTATATTTATGTGGTGTTATATTGCTTTTACAATTATTTAATCTTCAGATTATTCATGGACAAGAATATAGAGAACAATCAGACACAAGATTAACAAGACAAACTACTCTTTTAGCAGCAAGAGGGGAAATTTTAGATAGAACAGGAACCGTCTTAGCTACTAATACTGTTTCTGTATCTTTAGAACTCTATAAAACTAAAATAGATGATGAAACATTAAATACAGCAATATTAAATATGATAAATGTGCTTGAAAAAAATGGTGATAAATATATAGATAAATTTCCTATAAAAATTAATCCTTTTGAATATACCATTACAGATGACGCATTAAAAAAATTTAAAAATACTTATAAAATTAATGAAAATGCTACAGCAGAAGAAGCATTTTATCAATTAAAAAACAAATATAAAATTACACAAGAAAATATAGAAGATATTAGAAAAATATTAATAGTTAGATATTCTATTTCTGAAAATGGTTATAGTTCAACAAAGCCAATTGAAATTGCAAATGGAATTAGTAATGCAAGTATTAATGAGTTAGGAGAAAGAAGTGCAGATTTTCCAGGAATTAATATTTTACAAAAACCAATCAGAAATTATTTGCTAGGAAGTTTAGCATCTCATGTTTTAGGTTATGTTGGAAAAATAGAACAAAAAGAGCTAGAAAAAGAAGAATATAGTGATTATTCTATGAATGATTATATTGGAAAAACCGGTTTAGAATATACTTTTGAAAAATATTTAAGAGGAACAAATGGGGAAAAACAAATTGATATGGATGTTAATGGTATTGCAACAGGCGAATATATTACAAAAGAAGCAATAGCTGGTTCTAATATTGTTTTAACAATAGACGCTAATTTACAAAAAATTACAGAAGATGCCTTGAAAGCAAATATTGAAAAAATAAAATCAGGAGGATTTGGAAGTGCTTCTAATGCAAAAGGAGGAGTAGCAGTTGTAATGAATGTAAAAAGCGGAGAGATTTTAGCATTAGCAAGTTATCCAGATTATGAACCACAACTATTAGTAGAAGGTATTAGCAGTCAAAAGTGGAATGAATATTTAGCAAACAATGCTTTATTTAATAGAGCAGTACAAGGAGCATATGCACCAGGTTCTATTTTCAAAATGGTAACAGCAATTGCGGGGTTAGAAACAGGGGTAATTACTACTACAGAAGAAATCAATGATACAGGGATTTATAAAGAATATAAAGATTACCAACCAAGATGTTGGATATATAATTCAAGAGGTTATGGACATGGTAGACTAAATGTGGGAGAAGCCATTGAAAATTCTTGTAACTATTTCTTTTATGAAGTATGTAAACGAATGGGAATAGACAATTTGGAGAAATATGGAAAATACTTCAAATTAGGAGAAAAAACAGGAATAGAATTACCAGGAGAAACGTCAGGAACATTGGCAAGTAAAGAAAATACCAAATATACAGGCGATGTACTTATGTCTGGAATTGGGCAAGGAGCAAATAATTTTTCACCAATTCAAATTGCTCGATATATTAGCATATTGGTAAATGGAAATAAAAATATAAAGCCAACTTTAATTAGAAGCATTATTAATGCTGATGGAACAGAAGTAGGAACAGAAGAAATTAATCAATATGTAAACGAAAAATTGGGAATAACAGAAGAAGAAAATGATATTACATTAAATTCAGAAAATGTAAAAGCAGTTTTAGATGGAATGAAATCTGTTACAGAAGATGGTACTGCTTCTAGTGTTTTTAGAAATTTTGAAATAGCAGTAGGTGGAAAAACGGGTTCTACAGAAAGCAATACAGGTGATGTTAATGCCTGGTTTACAGGAGTAGCACCATTTGAAGATCCTGAAATTGCAGTGATTGTATTAGTAGAAAATGGAGCACATGGATATTATACAGCAGAAGTTGCCAGAGAAATCATTAAAGAATATTTTGGAATGAATGTTAGTGGTGTAAAAGAAAATATGTTGGCAACTCCTCTAACAGAAGAAATGAGATAAAAATAAAAAATATATTATAATAAAAGGAAACTTTTGTAGGAGGAAAATATGAAGGAATGTATTAGCATTAATCAAAAGACAGATAAAATAATTATTAAAATAAGTGAAACAGAAGAATATAAAGAAATAATAGCTACTATTAAAAATAGAATTAGTCAATTAAAAAAAATGTATCAAAATGAAAAAACACCAATACTTGTTATGGGAAGGGTATTAACTAAAAAAGAAATGGAAGAAATAAAAACAATAATCCATGATACAATTCCAGTAGAAGTAAAATTTGATAGTCCTACGGAATTAGGACTACATGGAATAAGAAGAACATTTGAAAAAGAAATAGAAAATTCAGACACAAAATTTTTAAAAGGTTCTTTACGTTCTGGACAAAAAGTAGAGTATGAAGGTAGCATTGTTTTAATGGGAGATTTAAATGCAGGAGCAGAAATTATGGCAGGAGACAATATTGCAGTAATTGGAAATTTGCGCGGATTAGCACATGCAGGAGCAAATGGGAATAAAAAAGCAGTTATTGCTGCAGAAAGTATTGAAACTCCACAAATAAGAATTGCTAATATAATTAAAGAAATTGAAAAAAAAGAAGATGATACAGCAAAAAAGAAATTTGCTTATGTAGAAGAAGATAAAATTATATTAGAATAAAATTAAAAATCAGTTAAACCATAGATTGTAATGCTTTATTTTTATAAAGTATTACAATCTATGGTTTGTTGTTGCTTTATGGTAATAAATATTTTCTATACAACAAGGTTAAGTTTCCTTGGGCTGTGCCGATGCCACTTTTCTTATGATAACAACAATAAAATTAATGCAATATATAAATTAATATCATCTACTCCTTCACTATATAAAAAGAAAAGTAAACTTATTAATAAAATATCATCAAAATATAATTTTAATCCAAATATTTCAAAAAGAGGATTACTTTCTTTCTCTTCTTTTTCTTCGCATTTTTCTAAACAGGGAGTTTCTACGGCTTCT
>OLPF01002879.1_pt1 | contig 10283 bp, 7 predicted proteins | sample 1673121 | NCBI WGS metagenome assembly OLPF01 (sample SAMEA3136756, study PRJEB25190) | human gut metagenome | reverse complement strand
CCTTCGGGTTATGAGCCCGACGAGCTACCAAACTGCTCCACCCCGCGTCACTTGCCGCTCAAGCGGCGTTTATTATCATAGCATAGGCCCGTCACTTTGTCAATCGTTTTTTGGAAAAGACGCGCAATTTTTTTGAAGCGGCAGGCAGGCCGCACGCAGCCTCATTTCCCCGTTGCAAACCCCGGCCGTCTGTGGTAAAATACCCCCGTTCCCGGCCCCGCGCCGGAAACGCGCGAGAACCGCGCGCCCCCCCCTGTCCCGTGCCAAGAGAGCCGCCTCCCCGGCTGCGAGGGCGGTCACGGACCCCGGCGCGCCCCCGTCTCTGCGCTCCCTCGGCCAATCCCCGACGGCCCGCCCCCGATATCCGGCGCAAACAAAGGTGAAAACGCATTTTCGCGTTCAGATCGTCCCCTTCCGGGGAGGTTCGGAGGGCCCGCAGGCCCTCCGAGCTGCAATCGTATCGCCCGGCTTTGCTGGGCGGGCGGGGAGTTTGCGCCAAAGGCGCAAACATTCCTTACGCCGTCCGCCGCCCGGCGAGCCGGCGGCGAAGTAGGCGGACGGCGCAACCCCGGCGGAAAAGATCGGCGCCAGCCGAGCTTTTCCGACGATCGCGTTAGCGTTTTAAGCCGGGTGGTACCGCGAAGGCTCCCTTCGTCCCAGCGCATGGCTCAGGCCATGGCCGGGAGCATGGGAACCTGTTTTTTGTATCCGCACGAAGAAAGGAATGGCGCATCATGGCAAAGGACACCGAAAAGAAGCAGGGCTTCGTGGAGCACATCACCCCGCGCGACGTGGATTTCTCCCAATGGTATACCGACGTGATTCTAAAGAGCGAGCTGGTTGACTACGCGCCGGTTCGCGGCTGCATGGTCATCCGCCCCTACGGCTTCGCCATCTGGGAGCGCATCAAGGAGCAGCTCGACCGCCGCTTCAAGGAAAGCGGCCACGAGAACGTCTACATGCCCATGCTCATCCCCGAAAGCCTGCTGCTCAAGGAGGCCGAGCACGTGGAGGGCTTCGCGCCGGAGGTGGCGTGGGTGACCCAGGGCGGCAGCGAGAAGCTGCAGGAGCGCCTGGCCGTGCGCCCCACGAGCGAGACGATCTTCTGCGCCATGTATTCCAAGTGGGTGGGCAGCTGGCGCGACCTGCCCATGAAGTACAACCAGTGGTGCAGCGTGATGCGCTGGGAAAAGAGCACGCGCCCGTTCCTTCGCACCAGCGAGTTCCTCTGGCAGGAGGGCCACACCATCCACGCCACCGCCGGGGAGGCGCAGGAGGAGACCATGCGCATGCTCGACATCTACCGCGAGGTGGCCGAGGATGAGCTGGCCATGCCCGTGCTCGTGGGCCGCAAGAGCGACAAGGAGAAGTTCGCCGGCGCGCGCGCGACCTACAGCATGGAGGCCATGATGCAGGACGGCAAGGCCCTGCAGGCCGGCACCAGCCACAACTTCGGCACCAACTTCGCCGAGGCCTACAATATCCAGTACCTCAGCAAGGAGGGCAAGCTCACCTACGTCCATGAGACCAGCTGGGGCGTGTCCACCCGCCTCATCGGGGCCATCATCATGACCCACGGCGACGAGCGCGGCCTCAAGCTCCCCCCGCACATCGCGCCCATTCAGGCCGTCATCGTGCCCGTGGCCGCGCACAAGGGCGGCGTGATGGAGAAGTGCGCCGAGATCTACGACCAGCTCAGGGCCGCCGGCATCCGCGTCAAGCTCGATGACCGCGACACCCTCTCCCCCGGCTTCAAGTTCAACGACTGGGAGCTCAAGGGCGTGCCCGTGCGCGTGGAGATCGGCCCGCGCGACGTGGAAAACGGCCAGTGCGTCGTGTTCCGCCGCGACACCTACGAAAAGCAGACCGTCGCCCTCACGGAGCTGCCCGCCATGCTCCCCGGGCTTCTGGAGAATATCCAGCATAACATGTACGCCCTGGCCGATGCCTTCCGCCAGACCCGCATCACCGACGTGCACAACATGGAGGAGCTCACCCGCGCCGTGGACGGCGGCTTCGCCCGCGCCATGTGGTGCGGCGACCGCGCCTGCGAGGACAGGATCAAGGAGCTGACCGCCGCCTCCAGCCGCAACATGCCCTTCGACCAGACCCCCATCGGGGATACCTGCGTCTGCTGCGGCAAGAAGGCCGACAAGCTCATCTACTTCGCCCGTGCGTACTGATCCGCGCCCGAAGGGAGGGGCGCGCCCGGCGGACATCCCGGCCCCGCGCCCCGTGGGCAGCCCGGTCCCGGCGTGCACCCCATCCCCCGCAAACGCCGCGCCCCCGCCCCCGGTCAGCCCCATCCGGCAGGTCCTCTGGGACTGGAACGGCACCCTGCTCGACGACCTCACCTACGCCATCGGCGTGCGCAACCGCACCTTTCCGGCCTTCGGCCTGCCCCGCATCGGGAGCGTGGCCGAGTACCACCGCCAGTTCACCTTCCCCGTGCGCCGCTACTACGAGCGCGCCGGGGTCACGGACGAGACGTTCGTGGCCGTGGCCCACGCCTGGATGGCCGAATACGTGCGCGGCTTTGACAACGTCCCCCTGCATGGGGACGCGGTGGAGACGCTTGCGCGCTTCGCGGCGGCGGGCGTGCGGCAGGCGGTGCTCTCGGCCACGCGCCGCGACATGCTGGAAAGCCAGATCGCGCGCTTTCCCATCCGCGCGTATTTCACCGACGTGCTGGGCCTTTCCGATATCTACGCGCGCAGCAAGGAGGCCGTGGGCCTGGACTATCTGGCCCGCTGCGGCGTGCCCGCCGCGTCCACCCTCATGATCGGCGATACCCTCCACGACGCGGAGGTGGCCCGCGCCATGGGCACGGGATGCGTGCTGGTCGCCCGCGGGCACCAGAGCCGCGAAACGCTTCTGACCGCCGGCGTGCCCGTCATGGACACGCTTCTGGAGGCGGCGGCATGGGCGGGGTGCTGACCGCGCAGGCCCTATCATAATGAAGTGCGCTCCGCGCCCCGCGCGCCGCAAGGAAGCGCCGCGTGCCCCGCACCCCTTCCCGCCCCTCCGGCCCCTGCACGGGGAAGCGCCGCGTGCCTGCGCGCTCGCAGCCGCGGGCTCTCCACTGCTTTTCTCCGATACCGGGCCTACCTTCCGCCGCTGTGCGCGCCGGGCACAGCCCGTTTCCTGCACAAAGGAGGCGTTTTTTGATGTTCCGCACCGACCGGGGAACCGTCGTTGCTGCCTGTCTGATGAGCGCGCTGGGCTGCCTCATGGCCTGCGCGCTGCTGGGTTTCCCCGCCACGGGAGGCGTGCGCTTCGCGTGGGTGCTCCTGTGGGCAACCGCGTCGGTGGCGGGCATGCGCTTCCTGCGCGTGCAGGACCGCCGCGCAAAGGCGTGCTTCGGTACGTTCGGCGCGCTGTTCGTGCTGGCGCTGGCGCTGGGCTACCGGCTGGACACCGCGGGGCAGACCGGCATCGAGGGGCTGCTTTTGTCGCTGGGCACGGCGCTGTGCCTGGGTCCCGCCGCCGGCTGGGCCGCCCTGTGGCTGGACGAGCGCATGGCCGCCCTCGTCCCGCCCCAAAGCGCGACCCCCGAACCCGCGCCCCAAAGCGCCACCCCCGCGACCGCGCCTCAAAACCCCGCAACCGCCGCGCCCCGCGTCCCCCGGCACCCCCTGCTGGCCCCCATGGTCCTGATGCTTGTGGCCTGGACGCCCATGCTGCTGGCCTTCTACCCCGGCATCCATGCCTACGATACCTTTTCGCAGCTGCCCGACTATCTGGCGGGTATCTTCAGCACGCATCACCCGCTGCTGCATACGCTCCTGACCGGATGGCTGTATGATCTGGGCGGGCTGCTGGGCAGCCACGCGCTGGGCATGCTGCTCTATTCCGTGGCGCAGATGCTCCTCGTGGCGTGGGCGCTGGCCTACGGCCTGTGCTACCTTGTGCGCCTGGGCTGCCGCCGGTGGGTGCGGCTTGGGCTGCTGGCGCTGTTTTGCCTGGGACCGCAGATTTCGCTGCATGTCCTGGGCTGTACCAAGGATATCCCCTTTGCCGCGTTCATCACGGTGTTCGCGGTCAGGCTGCATCAGGTCATGCGCAATCCGCGGCTGCTGCGCTCGCGCCGGTGGGTGGCGGGCACGGTAGCCGTGGGCGTTTTCATGGTGCTCTTTCGCAACAACGCGCCCTACGCGCTGGCGCTGCTGGTCCCCTTTGCGGCGGCGCTGGCGGGCCGGGGCGCGCGCCTGCGCATGACGGCGCTGCTGGCGGCCGTGCTGGTGCTGGGACTGGGCGCGGGCAAGGGCCTGCAGCTGGCCACGGGCGCCAAAAGCGGCCTGGTCAACGAGATGCTCAGCGTGCCTGCGCAGCAGCTCGCCCGCGTCTATGCCCTGCATGGCACGGAGGACCCCGTGGGGTACGAGGTCATTGAATTTGTGCCCTATGCCGACCAGTATGACGTGTGGAGTGCCGATCGGGTCAAGCTGCACCTGAAGGTCAGCCGTCCGGGCGAATTGTGGGGCTTCCTCAAGTTCTGGGGCCGGGAGCTGTTCCACTATCCCATCGAGTACATCGACGCGTTCCTCTACCAGTGCAAGGGCTACTGGTTTTTGGACGACACGCTCTTCACCAGCCGCACGGGCGCGATCTACCTGTGGTTTTACGATAACCTCGGCGTGGAGCAGCAAAGCCTGCTGCCGGGCCTGCGGGACGCCATGCTCAGCCTGTTTGACCGCAATACCTATCGGGCATATCCCGTGCTGTCCATGCTGATCCAGCCGGCGTTGTACACATGGCTCTCTCTGCTGGCGCTGGCCTGCGCGATCCGCAGGCGCGACCGGGGCGTGGCGGCGGCCGCGCTGTGCCTGCTCATGTACCTGTTTACGGTATGCCTGGGCCCTCTGGTGGGTAACCGCTATTCCTTCTGCATGATGACGGGCGCTCCGCTTTTGATCGGGCTCATGTGTACGCCGCGCGCGCATAACCTGCCGGAAACTGGGAAACCTGTTTGCCGGAGGTGATTGAAATGAGCCCCAAAGAGCTCATGTACATCGAGGACGCGCTGGGTCATGAGACGTTTCTGCAAAGTCAGTGCCGTCAGGCCGCGCAGGCCCTGAAGAACCCGGAGCTGAAAAACTACGTCACCCAGCTGGCCAACCAGCACCAGCAGCTTTTTCAGAAGCTCTACGGCCTGATGTGAAGGGGGAACGCGGCATGAACGACCAGGAAATCATGGAAAGCCTGCTTCTGACGACCAAGGGCGTGTGCGACCTCTATCTGCACGGCACCATCGAATCCGCCACGCAGAACGTGCACACCGCATTTGACCAGGCGCTGGAGGAGAGCCTGTGCATGCAGGAGGGCCTCTACCAGAAGATGGCGGCCCAGGGCTGGTACCCCAGCGAGCAGGCCCAGCAGCAGCAGATCGACAAGGTGCGCGGCAAGTTCGCCAACGCCTGACGCAAAGCGCCGCCCTTCCATTGCGGGAGGGCGGCGCTTCTCGTATCGGAAAGGCGGCATCACCCCGCCGGGTCCGATGCCGCCGCCCGCCTTTTTATTTGTCCAGCCCCGTCCACTCCGGCACCAGACCGCTCTCGCCCAGCCCGATCAGGCCCGACACGCTGCGCCCGTCGCGCACCCGCCCGTCGGGGTTGGAAAGGCTGATCTTCGTGCCCATGAAAAGCAGGCAGCTGGTCTTGCCGCCGTCGAGGTTGATCGCCTCCACCGCGCCCAGCCCGGCCATCCGCTCGGCCAGCCACTGGACGGGCACGCCGCCGCTGCGCTTGATGCGCCCCTCCACAAACACCGCCACATAGTGGTACGGCTCGATCATGCCGATGGCCGTGCGCGGCTCCTTGGTGCGGTAGGCCGTTTCCAGCGCGGGGTTGATCTCGCCCCCGCGCACCAGCCACGGCCCGAAGGCCAGCACCGTCTCCGCGCCCATGGCGAGATATTCCTCGCCCGTGTGCTCCGCGCTCTCAAACACGCGCATGCTCCCGTCCGGGAAGAAGGCGGCGGTGTCCAGCGGCGGCCAGCCCTTGCTGCCGCTCTTTCGCGTGCGCTCGCTGAGCACCTCCCCGCCGCGCACGATCACGCCCACGGTGTCGTGGTTGTAGACCCGGTGGCCGAACTGGTCGTCGTTGATGGCAAAGACCGCCCGCTTCTCCCGCGCCAGCCGCTCCGGGTACCAGAACCCCCTGCCCGGCGCGTCCTCGTTGGCCGTCAGGAACCGAAGCGGCGAATCTTCCCCGCAGACAAGGTCCGCCTCGTACCACAGCACGCGGTTTTCCGTATCCTCATGCCGCACGATCTCGACGCGCACGCCCTGCGCCGTATCCTCGTAAAGCCAGTGCCCGCCCTCAAAATCCGCCTCCACCGTCTCCTGCGCAAGGCCCGCGCAGGGCGTGAGGCACACCAGCACCAGCGCCAGCGCCGTCAACCGCCTCATAGGCAACATCCTCCTTCTTTCGTAAGATGACAAAAAATGCCGTCTTGCCGGCCCCAAGAGCATAGCACCGCATCCCGCGCGCGTCAAGGCCTATGCGCCACAGCCTTTACCAACCTTCGTAATCGCATCAAATAGCGTTTTTTCTTTCTTTGGAATGGGGAAACAAGGGCAACGGGGGCAGCGCCTGAATCATCTGTTGGACTTTCCTCGCTGTTTTTTCTGCGTTGCTTCGACCAACGTGTTTAGCATTGTTTCAAGAAAAAGAAATTTTAACTTCATTTACGTTTTTGTTGCTTCTATAATTTGAAAATTTTCGTTTTTTCTTTGCAAACTTTATGGTATACTTGTTTTTGAAAAGGCAGTTAAATTTAGGCTATTTGGTACTGTTGAAAATACAAAAATAACGGTTTAGGGGTAATGCAGTATGTATCAAGAAAATAATTCTTTAAAAACTTTAATACGACAGCTAAGTTTAATCAATAATGAATATTGCGATCTGTACGATCGTTTTTTTAAACAACGTTTTTTTGAAAAAGTGGATTATCAATCTTTTCTCGACAAACTTTCTTTGTTAAAATCAGCTTTTGATTCTAATTTTGCTGAAGCCCATGTTCTTTCAAGCGCACCCAAGTTTGATCCGATCATCTATGAGTATATAGAAAATCGAAGTGCTAGTATCGCTGCATTATATCATATTGTTGAAAAGTTGCTTGAAAAAAGTAAAAACTCCTTGAAATATTCAATTTTCGCATACCATAAAGACATGAAAAAGTTAGAACGCATTGAGGGACAAGCACCTATTATTGGTGATAAAATGCAGAATGTTGCCACAACCATCTTATATGACTAGCATAATCGCAGACAATGTAACGAACGTAGATTCTGTGCTGTCTACAATTTGCTTATCGGATGACCTCCAGAATCTGCTTGGCCAAAATGGCCTAGCCGAGAATGGAGCCACATATCGGGACACGGGCCTCGTACCGCTCTCACGCGTCAATGCCCTTACTGTTACGGGAATCTCTCAGATGAACGGTTTGGAGGTCCCGCAGACCTTCCGAAATGAAATCGGAACTTTTGCAAAAGGCGTTTACAAACCTTATGCGCCGTGGTAAAATAAAGAACGTGCGCACAGCGCCAGGCAGAACCGCGCCCCTGGCCTGCCGAAGGCCAACGGCCCGCTATGGACGCGGCGATTACCACACGGCGGCCCCGCCGCCAGTCTGAAGGAGGCAAACCCCATGGATAAGTCCGAAATCATCAAGACCTATGCCCGTCACGAGGGCGACACCGGTTCCCCTGAGGTGCAGGTTGCCCTGCTCACCGAGCGCATCAACCACCTCAACGAGCACCTGAAGCTGAACAAGAAGGATCACCACAGCAACCGTGGTCTGCTGCTGATGGTCGGTAAGCGCCGCGGTCTGCTGGAGTACCTGAAGAAGACCGACATCGAGCGCTACCGTGAGCTGATCGCCAAGCTGAACCTGCGCAAGTAAGGTTTACGCGAGGGGATTTCGGCCCGCATCCGCGGAGCAATCCTGCTTGACAAGGGCCGTCGGGGAAAGCCAGTGCTTTCCCTGGCTGCTTTTTCAGGAGATTCACCCGCCGCGAGGACGCGGCAACGCAATGTGCCTGAGGGATGTTATCCCTTGAAAATCCCGGGTGGGGTTTTCATATGATAGCATCCGTCAGGCGGCCTGGGGCGCCTGGCCCCGTGAACAGCATGAGGAGATAAAGCATGAATTACAAGTCCTATACCATGGATCTGGCGGGCAAGCCGCTGACCCTGGAATTCGGCAAGTACTGTGAGCAGGCCGCCGGCAGCGTGTGGGTACACCTGGGCGACACCGTGGTCATGGTCAACGCCACCATGTCCCCCGAACCCCGGCCCGGCGTGGACTTCTTCCCCCTGGCCGTGGACGTGGAAGAGAAGCAGTACTCCGTGGGCAAGATCCCCGGCGGCTTCATCAAGCGTGAAGGCCGTCCCACCGAAAAGGCGACCCTGACCTGCCGCCTGATTGACCGTCCCCTGCGCCCCCTGTTCCCCAAGGGCATGCGCAACGACGTGCAGGTGGTGGCCACCATCCTGTCCGTGGACAAGGAAATTCCCCCGGAAATCCCCGCCATGATCGGTTCCTCCATTGCCCTGGCCATCAGTGACATTCCCTGGGGCGGCCCCACGGGTTCCGTGGTGGTGGGCCGGATCAACGGCCAGTATGTCATCAATCCCTGCGCCTCCCTGGAGGAGCAGAGCGAGATGCACGTCACCGTCAGCGGCACCCGGGACGCGGTGCTCATGGTGGAAGCCGGCGCCAAGGAAGTCTCCGAGGAAGTGATGCTGGACGCCATCATGTTCGCCCATGAGGAGATCAAGAAGATCATCGCCTTCCAGGACCAGATCATCGCGGAGATCGGCAAGGAAAAGGCCGTGGTGCCCCTGGTGACCACCGGCGACGACGTGAAGGCCGCCGTGCGGGAGTTCGCCCTGGAGAAGTGCCAGTGGGTGTTTGACACCTTTGACCGGCAGGAGCGCCAGAGCCGCGAGGCCCAGGTGAAGGAAGAGACCCTGGCCCACTTTGCCGAGGAGTTCGCCGGCCGGGAAAGCGAAATCGCCGACGCGCTGTACTACCTGAACAAGGAAGTCATGCGCAAGAAGATCCTGGAGCAGGGCATCCGTCCCGACGGGCGCAAGGTGACCGAGGTGCGGCCCATCTGGTGCGAGGTGGGCGTGCTGCCCCGGACCCACGGTTCCGCCGTGTTCACCCGCGGCCAGACCCAGGCCCTCACCGTGACCACCCTGGCCTCCACCAGCGAGGGTCAGGTGCTGGACGGCCTGAGCAACGAGGACTTCAAGCGCTACATTCATCACTATAACATGCCCCCCTACGCCACCGGCGAGGCTGGCCGGCTGAAGAGCCCGGGCCGCCGGGAGATCGGCCACGGCGCGCTGGCTGAGCGGGCGCTGCTGCCCGTGATCCCCTCCGAGGAGGAGTTCCCCTACGCCCTGCGCCTGGTGAGCGAGATCCTGTCCTCCAACGGTTCCTCCTCCATGGCCTCCGTGTGCGGCTCCACCCTGTCCCTGATGGATGCGGGCGTGCCGATTCACGCCCCCGTGGCCGGCGTGGCCATGGGCCTGATTAAGGACACGGAAACCGGCAAGGTGGTTGTGCTCACCGACATCCAGGGCCTGGAAGACTTCCTGGGCGACATGGACTTCAAGGTGGCGGGCACCATGAACGGCATCACCGCCATTCAGATGGACATCAAGATCGCGGGCATTGACCGCGACATTCTCAAGACTGCGCTGGCCCAGGCGCTGCAGGGCCGGTTGCACATCCTGGGCATCATGCTGGAGACCCTGGGCCAGCCCCGGGATCACCTGAGCCCCTACGCGCCCAAGATCGTGCGCTTCACCATCAACCCCGAGAAGATCCGCGAAGTCATCGGACCCGGCGGCAAGATGATCAACAAGATCATTGCCGAGACCGGCGTGAAGATCGATATTGAGGACGATGGCCGCGTGTTCCTCTCCACCCCCGACGAAGCTGCCGCCGCCAAGGCCCGCAAGATCATCGAGGGCATTGCCAAGGACATTGAGGTGGGCGATGTGTTCACCGGCCGCGTGGTGCGCATCATGAACTTCGGCGCCTTTGTGGAGCTGGCCCCCGGCAAGGATGGCATGATCCACATCTCCAAGCTGGCCAACCACCGCGTGGAGAAGGTCGAGGACGTGGTGAACATCGGCGACGAGCTGGAGGTCAAGGTCAACGAGATCGACGCTCAGGGCCGCATCAACCTGATCCGTAACGATATCGTTTATGAAAACAACGCCCCCGCGCGCCGCCCCGAAGGCATGCGCCGTCCCCCCCGCCGC
>OLPF01002878.1_pt1 | contig 10291 bp, 13 predicted proteins | sample 1673121 | NCBI WGS metagenome assembly OLPF01 (sample SAMEA3136756, study PRJEB25190) | human gut metagenome | reverse complement strand
GGCGTCGCCGGCCAGGCGGGGCGGACTTTCCTGGCTCCCCGCGCCCGACCGGGCGGCGGCGCTCGAGGCGTTCGGGCCCGGGTTCGGGTGGCGCACCGTGCCGCACCTGATCGGCTACGGCGACAGCGCCGAGCTCATCTACCGCCGGCTGTTCGCCGCCGGCGACTGGCGCTGCACCATCGAGATCCCCAGGGCGGGAGAGGAGCCGACGCGCCACGTCATGTACTGCCCGGACCCCTTCCCCGACGCCCCTCCCGACGGCGTGGCGGCGGACGAGTGCACGCCCATGATCGTGCCCGCGGCGGTCTGGGGCGACCGTCTCTAGGCCGCGGCCTTCGATGCTGCGATATGTTTGGGCATGTCGTAACATACTGCAACACCCAGAGCAGCAGCGGCGCAGGGGCCCGGGGTCTCCCCCGGCGGACGCGCCCGCGCGTCCGTGTTGCTCCCCGCTCGCGCCCCTCGGCGGGCGGTCTTGGCGGGGAGCAACCTCTGGGGGCCGGGGGTGCCCCGGCAAGCTGCATCGGAGGGGCGCGCTCGACGGCGAAGCCGCGAGTGTGACGCGAGATGCGTCGCTTGCTGTTCAACCGCCGCAGGGGCTCAAGACGCTCTGAAACCGGCAAACCACGAGGAAGCGCATCTCGGGCGCTGGATGCCACCGAACGCATATTGCCACTCGAAAAATAAAGTAATAGAATAAAGTAATACGATAACCGAACGAAGAGGACAGTGTGAACGACGCGAAAAAGCCCGCCGTCGCCATCGAATCAGCCCTGAAGCACGGCTTCACGAAAGACGAAGTGGAGAGAGCCTGGATGAACGCACAGGGCAGCTGGCGCATGGTGCGCAAGGACAAATGGCCGCCGCATTTCATGGCGTTCGGCCGCATCGGCAACCGCGATGTTGAGATGATCGCGTACTCAACAGGAAGCCAATTCGTCATCTTCCATGCGAAATCGCCCGTAGGGGCGAAGTTCAAGCGAGAGTACAACGAGAACGGGAGGTAGCGCGATGACGATCTCGATGAACAACCTGCCTGCTGCGGAAGGCGGATTCGAAGTTACGCGCGAGATGATCGAGCAGTGGTGCGCCGCGTACGATGTAGGGGAGCTCCCCGACGGATACGCGTTCGATGGACCAATTAAGCCAGGAAGGCCGAAGCTAGCGAACGAGGCGACGTCGTCGTTGTCGTTTAAATGCCCCGAATCCGGCGCCGAGATGATCGCAAAAGCAGCCAAGATCGCCGGCATCAAGAAGTCGGTGCTGATGCGCGACGCGGCACTTGAAAGAGCTGCAGAGATTCTCTCAGCCGTCAGCTAAGGCTTTTTAAAAGCTCAACACCGAAGGGATCAAGCGCCGAGAAAGGCTGTCAAACCTTGTCAAGAAAAGGGGACTTGATTTACGCGCCGACCGTCGATCACGTCCCTTGCCGCAGCATCGGCGAAATCGCAGGCCTCCGCCTCGGAGGCGAAAGGCGCGGGGTAGAGCTCGTCATAGACGTCGTCCTCCTCGCAGTATTCCTCGGCGGGAAGCACGGTGCGGCCATGCTCGTCGACTTTGCCAACGATTCTTACTTTGACGTCCTTTGGATCCATGGGCTTCGGGTACCCATAGGGTTCATTGCCTCCGAATGTGGCCTCAAAAGGCAGTTCGCCCCTCTCGACGCACTTGACGAGAAAATCGTTGACGGCATCGCTAAGGGAGACCCCCCAGCGCGAGCATAGCTTTTCAGCTTCGTTCTTCGTATCCTGCGAGACCATGGCCTCAACGATAGCGTCCCTAGCCATAAAGCCCTCCTTCATAAGATGCCTGTTCGCACCAGCGGCTTCCGGCGTCATGCCCATGCCCCCTCGCCACGGATCTGGTCGTAGATGTTGTGCATGTTGTCCCTCATGAACGACTCGATGTCCCACAGCTCGGACTCGGCGAACCCCTTGCTCTTCGCAGGGGTGCATGTCGGGAGAGAGCCTTGGGCGAAGTCGAAATCTCCTTCGCCGTCGTCGCGCTCGACGTAATAGGGGACCGTGTCGCACAGCTGCCCCTTGACGATGTCGCCGTACGTGACCGTCATGCCGTCTATCTCCATGAAGAAATGCCTCACCGACCGCCTCCTTGAACCGTGTCCGGCTTCAGCTGCTTCTGCGCGGTTCGGTAGCCGAACACCATGTCCAGCTGCTCTGGGGTGAAGGTCGCCTCGCCGCAGCTTCGGCACAAGAGGTGGGGGATGCCGCGCACGGCGTCCCCGTTGACCTCGAACGTTTCCGTGGTCACGACCATGTCCTTGCCGCACGATGGGCAGATTTCACGCATAGCGAGCACCTCCTTGCATTGCATCCGACAACGTAGCCTAGGGGAACATGGAGCGATGGCTCGATTTGAACTCGTGCATTTCGTCCAAGTGCTTGGGCCCGAACGTTATCTCGCCGCATTCCGGGCACTTGTTGTGATGGACCCCCGTTATCATGATCGGTCCGTTCGGGCCATCTAGCGAGAAAGCCTCGTCGGTCTCGATCATCCCGGCCTCGCAATAAGGGCATGTGTCCTTCATCGCCGACCGCCTCCTTGCATCGCATCTAACTTCAGCTGTTTCTGCGCGGCCGGCGGAAACGGTTGCACCCGGCGCGCCTAGCGCCGGCGTCTCGCCGCAGGCCTTGCGCAGCATGGCGCTTGCGACCTTCTCGATGCTTATGCCGGTGCGGGCCGACTCTCTCTCGAGCCAGCCGAGAGTTTCCGCGTCGACCAGGAACCTGATCTCGGCGGCATCGGTCGCGTCGTTGCCGGACTCACGCACCGCAGCCTCCCTGCGCGCGTAGCACCTCTCCATGTCGATCATCGCCGACCGCCCGAAGCTCTCCCGGCATGCGTCGATGTAGTCGTCGACGGCGTCGCGGAACGCCTTCTCGATGCCCTCCGCGGTCTCCGACTCGTACTCGCAAAGGCCGTCGATTCCGTCGACCAGGCCGTAGAAAACGCCGCACTCGGCATCATGCTTCGGGGTCGATTCGAACCCTTTGTAAACCATGTGCTCCATATCGGAATCCCTTCTCGAAATAGACATGGCATCAACCAATCTTCGACTAGCCGACCATTTAGTCGAACATATTGAAATCATTGTTCGGATTCTAGTCGATGTTTACCGAATAAACATCGACTAGGAAGTATAATGGCTGGTAGATAGCGACAAATGCACCGACTAAGGCACAACAACGACTAAGGATGTTCGATAAATGGGCGCAACCAAGAAAGAGCTCGCAGACACCCTCGGAGTCGCGAAGCAGACCGTCGTGAACTACATAGAGCGCCTCGGACTCGCGCCGGAGCATGTGACACGCGTGGGCAAGTACGACGTGCTCGACGACTTCGCCGTGTCCGCCATCGCCGACGCGATCGGCAAGGGCATCCCGAAGACGGAAGCGCCCGGCAACGTCGAGGAGACCGCAAACGACGCGGTCGTAGCGGCGCTGAACGACAGGATCTCCGACCTGAAGTCCCAGAACGAGAGGCTCACCACTGAGCTCGCCGAGGCGCACGCCGCGCGAGAGAGGGAGGTCTCCGAGCTCCGCTCCCAGCTGGACGGCGCGAACGCCCGCGCGGCGAAGCTCGCCGACCGCGTCGCCGGCATCGCCGAGGCGCAGCAGGCGATCGCCGCCACCCCTTGGTGGAGGCGCGGGAAGCTGGCCATGAAGCTCCTCGGCGCGGAATCCGAATAAACGCCGTTAAAGCATGAACTCTAAGAGGGGCAACAGTTAAAGCGGAGGTCGTATGGCGGCAAGATATCGCTAATCCTCGGAGCTTCGACCAAGAAGGCTCGCGAAGGCGCTCAGATCAACCTGCCCGCCCGCGATCTCCCCAGCGCGCAGCCTGCTCTCGACGCGTATTTTCGCACCGGCGAGCCTTTCCGCCACGGCCTTTCCCCGCTTGGGTTCCTGATCGGGCTTCAGCCACTTGTTGACGGTCGTCGGCGAAACGCCGAGGGCCTTCGCAATCGCCCGCTGGCTCGCTTCAGGATGCTCGGCGGCGTAGGCGCGTATCTCGTCGCACTTCGTCGGGGCCCCGTTTTTGTTGCCCCATCCGCCAGGCTCGCCATAGTTCAGATCTCTAGCAAACCTGGCAATTTTCAAGTGCTCGCCCTGCGGTCTACCGTTGCGCTTGTTGCGGCTGATCCCAATCGCCGACCGCCGCGAAACCGTCTCGACCTTGAGCTTGTGCGTGCTGCCGTCTCCGTAGCCCTGGATGGCCGCCAGCGCGTCTTGCTCGCTGAAGTGGTTGTCCTCGCGCGTCGTAAGCGATTCGAGATGGGGGACCAGCGCCAGCGCATCGCGTTCCAGCTCGTCGTACGGCACGCCGCATTTGTCGGCATACGAGGCCAGCGCGTTCAGGCACCAATAGCGGTGGTGGTCGGTCGCCTCGTCCTCGATGCGCTTCAGCCACCAATCGTACAACGCGCGGTTGTTCGTCCAGCGCCCGTTCGCCTTCCGGCCTTCCACTATCCGCGTCTGGTACCACTCTGGCCACAGCCCCTTGGCCTGCTCGATGGGCGTCTTTCCGCCGGTCTCCATGAGCTTCAACAGCTCTTCGGCGTCTTTGCCGTCGTTCTTCGAGCCGGCATAGCCCAGCAGATATTCGAGGCTGCACAGATACGGCTTCCTATCCCAGCCTTCGCCGACGTAGTGGCAAAACGCCACGGCCTCGTACTTGTCCTCGATCTTCGAATCGGCCGTCTTGCCGTTGAGCTTCGTCGGCGTGCCGGGCATGCGGAATGCCTGGTAGATGCCCTGGAACTGCTTTTCTTCCAGTTGAGAGGTGGTGTCGCGCCAGATGTAGTCTGTCAGCTTGTCCTTAAACTCTTCGAGGAACGGGACGAACCGGGGATGCAGGGGAATCGGCTTCTCCAGCACGTAGTAGAGGTGAAATCCCGTGCCTGAGTTCACGAGGAAGGTGGGCTGCGGCAGGCTCGTCCAGCGTGGCAGATTCGGGTCGTAGCCGTTGCTGATCTGCTTGAGGACGTTGGAAAGCTCTTGCGGCCCCACGCCGTCCAAGTCGATGGCAAAAGCGTGCAGGAACCGGGCGTTGCCGCCGTTGCGCGCCTTGCCGAAATACGACACCGGGGCGCAGAACACGGCCTCGTTCTTATCGTTTGAATCGCTGACGCGCTCGGTGATGCCGTTCAGGTCGTCGGTTATCGTGAAACGTTTGATACGGCGCTTGTCGTACTCCTTGCCCGCCTTCGTCTTGGCCTTATAGAACTCGTTCGTGAACTGCAGGGCGATGGCGTTCGGCTTGCCGCCGCCCGGCTCGTCCCAATCGATCATCACGCCCTTGGTCTCCAGAAACCCTTCAGGGAACAAAACGCGGTAAAACTCGACAGGAGGGATGAACTCCCAATCCGGGTGAGACTCCATGAGCAGATCGTTTTTAGCGATGTACTCGCGACGACGCTCCGCCCACCACTGGTCGCTATGCTCGACCTTCTTCTTGTCGCTCACCGAACCCCCCCTTGAAAACCGCCCTCCCCCGAGGGCTACGGCTACGCCATTACAGGGCGTATATTATCAATATGGTTATTGTAACAGTTCGGAGATTAGAAAAGGCGACCATCCGGATCGCCTCGAAAGCCCTCCCCGAGGGTGTTCTATACGGGACGTATATTATAAATATGGTTATTGTACACCCTCGGGGATCAGAAAAGGCGATCATCGAGATCGCCTCGAAAGCCCCTCCCACGAGAGCGTTGCGCGCAGGAAGACATCTGCCCTTGTATCTTCGCCACATATGGAGTATCTTCGCCATATTATTTATATTTGGCGAAGATACAAGGAATGTGGCGAAGATACTCCATGGCCCAATTCGACTATTCGAGGCAGCTCAGCACCCTTATGTCGCCCGAAATCATGTCGTCTATCGGCGATATGAGGGAGCACCGCGGAAAACAAGCGCTTTACGAGGCGACGAGGCCTGACGTGCTGGAAAGCCTCGTCGAGGTCGCAAAAATACAGAGCACGAGCGCGTCAAACAAAATCGAGAACATCGCGACCTCGGACAAAAGGCTTCGCGACCTGATGGCCGAAAAGGCCGAACCGAAGAATCGAGACGAGCGCGAGATAGCCGGATACAGGTTCGTGCTCGACACGATCCACGAAAGGCACGATGCCGTACCCGTGACACCCGGCGTGATCCTGCAGCTCCATCGCGACCTGTACAGGTTCACTGGCGACTCGTTCGCAGGAAGGTGGAAGGATTCCGACAACGTGATCGCCGAGAGGTCGGCCAGCGGGGAGATGGTCGCAAGGTTCAGGCCTACGAGCGCCGCCGCAACTCCGGCGGCGGTAGACGCCATCTGCAGGGAATACCGAGCGCAGATCGAAGCCGGAACGTACGATCCCGTCCTCGTGTCGCTGGTGTTCGTGTTCGATTTCGTGAGCATCCACCCGTTCAACGACGGGAACGGGCGCATGAGCAGGCTGCTCACCCTGCTCCTCCTATACCGATGCGGATACACGGTCGGAAAATACGTATCGATCGAAAAGGAAATCGAAAGATCGAAGGAAACGTACTATGAGGCGCTCGGCGCAAGCTCCGCCGGGTGGCAGGATGGCGAGAACGACTACACCCCGTTCGTGACCTACATGCTCGGCGTGATGACGGCCTGCTACAAGGAGCTTGACAGGAGATTCGCCATTGCAGCGGGCCCCAAAAGCGGCGAAGGCATGCTGCGCGCATATTTCGAGCAGCTCGTCGGCGCAGCAACGAAGCGGGACATCATGGATGCGAACCCGTCCATAAGCAAGCGAACGGTCGAGCGCGTCCTCAAGAAGCTCCAAGATGATGGGACCATCGAGAAAACGGGCTCGGCGAGGTCTACCGCATATCGCAAACGCTAGGAACGGCGTCGTCGGGCTCGCCGAACGTGTCATCGAAGGCCATCTCGCGGCGGATCTCGCCGTCAACTTCTTTTTGGCCATCCTAAAAGCCATCCCCGAGGGTGTTCTATACGGGACTATGACATAGGGCCCAGAAACCGTTTGCCGAGACCTTTTAACCTGGCTCAAACCAAGCAGCGTTTCCCGTTTATCCTCATAAAAGGATTCGAATCCCTGCATGCCATAAAGACCTACCTTCGCAGAAGGGGAAACACCTATGGACAGAAGGACATTCGTAAAGCTCGCCGCAGCAGCTGTTATCGCATCGACGATAAGCGGATGCACTTCAGCAAACGATGAAACGGGAGCGAATCAGATGCCGGTGGAAGATGGCTTGACGAGCGGCGGTCCGATGTCGTGCATAACGTTTAGTACGGGAGAAATAACCGACATCGACGAAGACGCGCTTACAACGACGATCAACCTTGACGGCAACCAAAAATATGGCGGCGAAACCATAGTCGTCGAATATACAGGCGTATGCCAGGTGTCGCCATCGTCGATTCGAAGCGCGAAAATAGGCCAGCGGGTAAGGGCCGGGTACTTCGATTCAAAATATAAAAACGGCGTTTTTCCTGGTGAAACACTCGAGTTCATCAACTGATAGTTGTTCTAACAGTTCAGAGATCGAATAGGAGCGTTCTTCTTCTGATATGTCGAATCGTGCCCGCATCGTGCCAGTCCTAGCCATAGCGTTTGTCGTAGCCGCTTTGATTTCGGTTTCCCTCATTGCGGTTACGACAAATGACAACAACAGCACGACCACCACAACAAATCAGGAGAGCTTCGAAAACGTGACCGATATCAAAAAGAAAGAAACAGCAAGCAGCGACACAAGCTCCACGGGGAGCATGGCTAACGTCTTGCTATTCGCAGACGGCACCATTGTTTCTTTAGACAGAGACTCGGAAATCGCTGAAATCGAAATAGCAACTCCAGGGTACGGGCTGGACAGCGGAAACATGTACACGTTCGGCTTTTCCGAAAGGATCGAGCATAGAATCATATCGTTCGACGATCTAAGCATCGGCGACGAAGTCCGTGTCGAGTACATGTACTTTCTCAACAAGTACGAAACGCTGCACGGCGAGTACATCGTGAGAGGATCCGTCGAAACCAGGCCGTCTGCCCGAAACGCGACAACGGACGGATGATCGCGCAAACGCGTCATTCGCTCTCACGAAACCGCAAAGCGCAGGCTTTGATGACAAGGCCCGCGCACTGGGCGGCGTTTCTCGACGGTATTAAGCAAGGGTGCTTTCCACGGTCACCTGGCTTTTTTCATGGCTCGAATCGCGGTTTGCCGTCACTTGTCCTTCGAAAGCCGTCGGCCGATCTTGCCCGACGCACCCCGCGCATCAAACGTCGAGGTCGCCGAACTCGGCGACGTACCTGCGGTCCATAAAGTGCGCGCCGCAGCGGGCGCAGAAGTCCCAGTGCTCGTCGACGAGGCACCCGCAGTTGCCGCACTCGGAGACGAGCCCGCCCGCATGAAGGCAGATGAACGCGATGCTGGGGGACAGCAGCGCGCTTTCGCGATCGGGCAGCTTGCCCGACCGCGCGATACGCTCGGCCTCCTCCAGGTGCGCGTAGCTCGCGGCGAGCCTCTTGTCGCCGTCTTCCAGCGCCTTGTCCTTCCTTTTCGCGTAGTACGCGACCAGATCGATCATAGACGGGCCGTCCTTCCTTGAGCGGCGGGCGTTTGCCAGCCGTCCCGGCGCTTGCTAGAATACGCAGCGAGGACGCCCCAGTGCGCTGGGCAGCGTTCTACATCGTCAAAGCCGGGCTACTTTCCAGGGTGTCCCGGCTTCTTCTTTGCCAAATCGCGGTTCGCCGTTGTCATTCCTTCCTCACCAGCAAAAGTCCGATGATTCCGATTACCACCAGTAAAACGTTGCACGTCGCGTTGATGGTGTTTGCATCCATGGTCAGACCTCCTAAGCGGTGGTGCTGCCCAGGCGGCGAAGCGTCCCCGCTCGACATTGTACTGTGAGCAAACGGCGCCGCAGCCGGTCACCGGCGCCGCCAAGATGAACGGAAACAGGCAGTTGAAGAAGCCAAGAAATTCGCTAATCTCAGCAAAAACTTGTAGCACGCGTTTTATCTGCGAAAACACGAATCTGTAGCACATTTTCATTCGTGGGTGTAGCACATGGTGTAGCACGTACCTGTGTTCTATTTTCGCAGGGAAAATCAATCATAGTCCTCGAATGTTCCGAGGTTTTTCGACTCACCCTCCCCCTTTGCCCGATCCCCGCCCCATCGAAGCGCTTTCGCGCTGCTTCTGGGGCGTGAATCTGCGCTGATTTTGTAGCACGCGATTCACAAGGGGAAACGATGATTTGTAGCACATTTTCATTCGTGGGTGTAACACGCTTTGTAGCACGTACGTCCGTTTCGTTTTCGCAGATCGCCTTCTTCTGGATGCGGTACGACCGCAGAACCACCGCCGGCGCTTGGAAACGGCAGCCTGGAAGGCCTCGAAAGGCCCTGGGTCAGCTGAATTTTGTAGCACGCTTCCGACCAGGCGTTATCGATGCGTTTTCCCAGGTCGCGCTAATTTGCTGTAGCACATAGCAAAATTTTCGTTTCCGCAGCTCATCGATTGTTTTCTCGAAATCTGTGCTACAGCCCACGTATGATTTGTAGCACGCGAAATCGGCCCGTCTTACAGCTTTCAGATTTTGCGTTGAGCCTGCTCAAACCCGTTTTCGGCTTGCCGAAAATCGCAATATAGACGCTTCGCGTCGTACGTCCTTATCCTGTAACCAACGATTTTGCGCCGAGCGAGACTAATGGCGAGGACGTCTTCGCGCACGAACTGGCGGAGAGGCGACGGGCGCAAGGAACCTGTAACCGGGCAAGGGTCGTCGGGTATCGTTTCGGGGATATTTGAGGCATCGGCGACGGCGAGTGCCTAATCCTGGCGGCGGGCGCGATCGACGCCGCCGTCGCCCGCATCGATGCGGCGAAGCCCGCGCTGGGCGCCGGAGACGAATAGTCAGGAGGCGGGGCGGTATTTGCATGCCGCCATCGATGCGGCTATTATGTTGGTGTATGTTGCAACATAATAGAAAGGAGCACGGCATGGCAGGCAGCAGCAGGGCCGACGACCCGATGCTCGTCAGAACCCCCGACATGGGCTCGCTCAGGTCGGCGCTCGCGGGGCGGTTCACGATCGGCACCCACGACATATGCCGGTCGCTGCAGTGCTCGCGGACGTGGTTCCAGAAGAACGTGAAGCCGCACCTGCACTACGTGTTCATCACCACGAACGGGATCCGCGCCCTGCGCGACTACGAGCTCGTGGACAAGGCGGGCGCGCCGTGCCTGGACCAGTGCTGGTACGACGAGGCGGAGTTCCGGGATTT
>OLPF01002875.1_pt1 | contig 10299 bp, 9 predicted proteins | sample 1673121 | NCBI WGS metagenome assembly OLPF01 (sample SAMEA3136756, study PRJEB25190) | human gut metagenome | reverse complement strand
GGAAAGTGGCAGAAAAATATGGCGGGGAGCTTCTGTTAAAAGATCAGGGGGAACATTTTGAGGCAGTCCTTCTGCTCAACGGAGTTGCAAAACTGGAGTGAGACTGCAACTTATTACAGCAAACCTGCAACTTGTTACAGATAGATTGATTTCTGTACAGAAACTGTTAGAGTGAAAACATCAAAAAAAGGAGGGTTTTACTAAAAATGAAGAAAAGAAACTGGATGTACCGACTGAGCAGCAAATCCATGAGTGTGATGGCAGCACTGGCACTCATGGTGACAACCATGGCAACCAACCGTTCCTGCATGTGGTATCTGGGACAGGACAAGATGCCGGAAGATTCCAAAAAACTCAGAAGGTTTTAAATCATGACGAAATGGCTCAGCCACCGTATGGTTGAGCGGGGAATCATAAAAGAGGAGGAGCAGGAATTATACCAGTTTGGAATACGCAATGGTATGATCCTGCTTCTAAACGTTGTGACGGCACTGGTCATCGGTCTGCTCACAGAGCAACTGGCGGTTGTGGCAGTGTTTACCCTTTCTTTTATGGTTCTTCGCAGCTATACCGGTGGATATCACTCAGACAGCAGGATTTTCTGTTATCTTGGTTCCAATCTGGTGCTGCTGGTTCCGGTTTATACACAGGCTGTGTTTTACAAGACATCGCTGGCAAGGCTGCTGGCAGTATTGCTGGTGTCCGCAGGGATCATTTTTTTACTCAGTCCCATGCACAGCAAGAACCGGAAGCTGGATAAAGAGGAACAAAAGCATTTTGGCAGAAAAGCAAGGCTGATCGCAGTCTTGGAACTGGCTGTGCTTGGCATTTTGTGGCATGCAGGCCAGATACCGTATGCTTACGCTGTTTATACGGGAATCTGCATCACGGCACTGTTCATGCTCGTAGGAAAAGCACAGTTATGGATACAATCACATACCGAAAATGGATAGTCCTTTCCGAACATGCGGAAGGGACTTTTTTTCTGGAAAACAGGAGGGATGACAATCCAAGACGGTAACTTATTACAGGTACCGTAAGACTTATTACACTTATATTGAAGCGAACTTTCTTTCCAAGTATAGTACCGCAAAAAGGCTTAGGAGAAGAAAGGCGTGGCATGTTTTTGGGAATTCATGCCGCACCGGATTGCAGGGGGCGGCAGAAAGGGAAAAGTTCATAAGGATAACATCCGGGTGCAGTTTTGCATGCTTTATTTTGCATGGGAACAGCACCTTTTTTTATTGTCTTTTTCCAGTAAAGCAGAACCCAGAGGTCCGCCAGATGTCCTTCATTTCAAAAAAATTACGAAATGGAGGACATTTGAATGTCAGAATGGATCAGGATCAGAGTAAAGGATTTTTATAAAGATGCAGTTGGTGAACTGGAATACACCTATGTGACCAGAGAAGTCTACGAGGCACTTGTCGATACGTTCCGCAAAGAAGCCCACGCACAGGAAATGCGGGATATCAGACATACGACCAAGGACGGATATACAGAGGGAGAAACGGAAGATCTGGTGGAGCTGACCGGGGAATCGGTAGAGGATACGGTCATCCGGCAGATGGAAATAGAAACCCTGCAGAAAGCAATGCAGTCACTCACCCCAGTGCAGAGAGAGCGGCTGCATTTTTATTTTTTTGAGGGCATGACATACCGGCAGATTGCAGCGAAAGAAGGGGTCGGAGAGAAGAACATCCGGGAGAGCATAAACGGTGCGGTAAAGAAAATAAAAAAATATTTTGATTAATACCCCCTCAAAACGTGTTTTTCTGTGAGTACCTTATGAGAGGAACTTTTTCTGGACAGATGGTCTCTTCCGGGAATCCTCTCATGTCTCGTGTGTGGATACGACACAGGCAGACAAAACGCACATTGAAAAATGCCGGAGAGGAATGCAGGGCTCCGAGCGCAGGATGGAATCACGCCATATCCTGCCAGCCATATCCAGCAGTTCAGATACGTTAGCCGTTTCATGAGCCGTAACCGGGGCGCAGTGACACTCCTGCAGCAATCGGGCAGATGTTCTTTCTGCCAGCCATGCTGTGAAAAAGATCGCATCTAAGGAGCCGAGCGGGAAAGCCGGGGTACAGCCTGTCTGTGGTGGACAGGCGCGAAGAGGGGAATGGCCTATAATGATACACCTTGAGATTAGCCAGCACGCAGTGGTGGAGGTGAGATACCTGTGATGTCTGCCTGTCCGAGTGGCAGGGACCAAAGACAGTCTGGACTGACTGCCCATGAAATGCCGGCTTTGGGATTTTTTCTTCTCTGTTTTGGCGGCGTTTTGGTTCCGGGGAGTAGTGACGAATAGGGACAGACACTTTTTATTTATGAAGTGAAGGATTATGGCAGTAAGACTTAATTACAGAAACCATGCGGCGGAGGGGAACTTCCGCCGTATTCTTGTGGAGTTAAGAAAAGCTGAAAAATGGGGAATGGAGGAAAACAGGAGATGAAGAAAGAAGATACCGAAATGATGTTAAGGATTTTTGAAACGGAGAGGGCAGGATATGCCTATCTTTATCCGAGTGATGGAGGGGAGCGGAAAGAGGACTATATCTCGACCACGGCAGAAAATATCGCAAATTATATCGGCAGCCACATGTTTGAGGCTGAAAAGATCGTCATCACAGATATGTGTGACAGGCTGATATTAGATACCTGCGGCTATTTTATCAATAGCTGTCCCAATCAGGAATTCTGTAAGGAAATCCATCCGTTCTTAATCCCGATCCAGATGGGAGAAAAGGACGCGGGAGAGGTGCTTTCAGTCAGCAGGGATGTATCGGAACAGTATTTCCGGGAAGAAGATGAGGCTGCAACCATGGCTGAAATCGGGATGATGTAAAGGTGTTTCTTCTGGGCAAAAGTGTTTGGCTTGGGAGAATGAATTTAACGTTCTTAAATTGCGGGAGGAAAAAGGGAAAAGATGATGGAAGGCGGAGCGAATGAGGTGCGGTATAAGATTGCCGAATTTCTCTTAAAAAGGATGCATGAAGATAAGCTGTTAACCGAGGAAGAATGGGAAAAAATCCGGGTTTTGAATGTCAAGACTTTCTCCCCGGAATTAGCAAAAGTATATCTGTAATAACACTGGATATATAAAGGACTATGTGGTAGTGTATGTTGCTGACAGGGAGTGCAAACCCTTGAAAATACTGGGAAAGGAGAAAAAAGCATGGCAAAAAAAGTGACTGTCATAAAGGCAGCAAAAGAGCAGAAACATACACAGGAAGAACGCAGACTGAAAGTGTGCGGGTATGCCAGAGTCAGTACCGGCAGTCAGGCACAGGCAACTTCCTATACTGCACAGGTCGAGTACTATACGGAAAAAATCGAGAGCAACCCCCTGTGGGAGTTTGCAGGGGTGTATGCGGATGAAGGAATCAGCGGAACAAACGTAAAGCACAGGGATGAGTTCCAGATGATGATTTCAGACTGTGAGGATGGGAACATCGACCTGATCCTTACGAAATCCATCACAAGATTTGCAAGAAATACGGTGGAATGCATCCAGACCATCCGAAAGCTGAAAGAGATTGGCGTTGGAATCTACTTCGAGAAGGAGAACATCAACACGCTGTCAGAAAAAAGCGAGCTGTTCATTACCATCCTGGCATCGGTGGCGCAGGGGGAATCAGAAAACATCTCAAGCAACAACCGATGGGCGATACAGAAACGCTTTCAGGATGGAACCTATATCATATCCACACCAGCGTATGGCTATGGAAAAGATGAGGATGGAAATTTAGTCATCATAGAATCCGAGGCAGAAACTGTAAGGTGGATTTATGAATCCTACCTAAACGGCATGGGAGTGTATGTGATAGCAAAGGCACTGAACCAGAAAGGCATTCCAACAATCCGGGGTGCAGAAAAGTGGCAGGACGGGGTGATACAGGACATTCTGAAAAATCCCATTTATGCGGGAGATATGCTTCAGCAGAGGACATATACAGAAACAAGGTTCCCATTTGTCCGCAGGGTAAACAACGGACAGAGAAACCAGTATCTCATCAAAGACAGCCATCCGTCAATCGTCACACATGAGGAGGCAGAAGCGGTGCGAAACCTGATGGCATACCGGGTGGATGTACTGCACATGAACAAGAGTGACTACACCAAAAGATACCTGTTTTCCGGCAGAATCATCTGCGGGGAGTGCGGAAAAACCTTCCGGCGGCAGAAAATCTACATCGGGAAACCATATGAAAAAATCATCTGGACGTGCAGCGGACATGTGGAGGATAAAGAGAGCTGCTGCCTGAAAGCCATCCGGGAGGATGTGCTGCACCGGGCTTTTACAGACATGTGGAACAAGCTGTACACCAATCAGGGAACGATATTAGAGCCGCTGTTAAAGGAGCTGACAGAACTTGTAGCAGCAAGGCAGGACAGTGAGGAAATCAGACAACTGGATAAGGAAATCAAAGATATAAGCGAGCAGAGCCAAATCCTAAACCAAGTCATGAGGAAAGGATATATGGACTCTGCTCTTTTTATGGAGAGCAGTAGCAAGCTTGGCTGGCAACTGACGGAATGCAGGAGAAAAAAGACACTTTTGACCAGAAAGCTGCGGAGGACAAAGGAAATCGTGCGGACCGAACAGCTTATCCAACTGATCGCAGAACAGGACGGATTAAGGGAGGAGTTTGACGAGCAACTGTTTAAAATGACAGCGGAGAAGATCGTGGTCTCCAAAGAACACGACATCACCTTCTGCCTGTACAACGGACTGAAACTGACGGAGAGGGGAGGTGGACAGGATGCAGTGGCACATGCCAATCGGCTATAAAGTTGTGGATGGAAAAATCACCATCTGCGAAGAGCAGAGAAAGATTGTGGAACAGATATTTACAGACTATGACAGAGGGGTGGCGGCAGGCAGGATCGCCCAGAACCTGAAAGGGAGAAACATATGCAATGCAAAAGGGAAAGTGTCCTGGACCCATGCATCCATTGGCAGGATACTGGAAAACCCAAGCTACCTTGGCACAGAATACTATCCGCAGCTCATAGGAGAGGAACTGTTTGAGAGAGTCCAGCGCAGACGGGAAAAGGTGAGGGCAGAGCTTGGAAGGGCAGACCACCGGCCCGGCAGGGATGAGAGAATCCTCTTCGGAGGTGTCATCTGGTGTGCAGAATGCGGGGCAGTATGCAGCCATATCCAGCCGAACCACAAAAAGGAGCGTGGCGGCACTGCCAAGTGGAAGTGCAGGAACTATGTGACTGGCAGAACAAAAAACTGCAGGAACAGTTTTATTACAGACGGGCAGGCAAAGCAGGTGTGTGTGGAAGCCATCAATGCAGTGATACGAAACAAAGGCCTGCTCCGGGTACAAAGGCAGGAGGAAAAGGTCAGTCCTCAGTACCGGGTTCTGGAGCGGAACCTGCAGCACATGAAAGAAAAGCAGGAAAGCACAGAAACAGACCTGATGAAACTGCTCTATGAAAGGGCAGAGGAACGCTACCGGACACTGGAGGTCAGGGATGGGGAGTTCCGGACAGAGGAGGTCAAAAACATCCTTGCAGGAAAAAAGGAACTGGAAACATTTGATGAAAATTTATATAGAAAAATAATCGCACGCATCTGGGTGCATGGCGGAAACATGGCAGAAGTGGAGCTTATCAATGGGAGCCGTGTCACAGCCGGATACAAGGATTAGGAGGGAGAGCAGATGGCAGAAACAGCAAAAAAGATCAGCATGATACCTGCCAAGGTGCAGTATGACCGGAATGTGAAACTGTCAGAGAAGAAAATGAAGGTCGCTGCCTACTGCCGTGTCAGTACGGAACTGGAAGAGCAGGACAGCAGCTATGAGGCACAGGTGGAGTATTATACCAGCAAGATATCGGAAAACGAAAACTGGAAAAATGCCGGCATCTATGCGGATGACGGAAAGAGCGGAACAAACACCAAAAAGAGGGCAGACTTTAATGCCATGATACAGGATGCCCTTGCAGGAAAGATCGACATGATCCTTACAAAGTCGGTCAGCAGGTTTGCGAGGAACACGGTAGACTCGCTGGTGACCATCCGAAAACTGAAGGAAAAGAACGTGGCGGTGGTGTTCGAGAAAGAGGGGATCAATACACTGGAGGGAACCGGTGAAATTCTCATCACCATCTTAAGCAGCCTGGCACAGGAGGAGAGCCGCAACATCAGTGAGAACATCCGCTGGGGAGTCGTGAGGAAATTTGAAAAAGGCAAGGTCATCGTAAACTGCACAAAGTTCATGGGATACACCAAAAACGAGGATGGTGACCTGGTCATCGTACCCGAAGAGGCAGAGATCGTAAAGCTGATCTTCCGGCTTTATCTGGAAGGCTACAGTACCGGGAAGATCGCAAAGCATCTGGAAGAGCAGGGAATCAAGACCGCCACAGGGCAGGACAAATGGCATTCCACGGTAATAGACAAAATGCTCCGCAATGAAAAATACATGGGAGATGCACTCCTGCAGAAAACCTACACGGTGGATTTCATGACAAAAAAGAAAGTCAAGAACACCGGAACCGTACCGCAGTATTATGTGGAAGATGACCATGAGGCAATCATACCGAAGGAGCTGTTCTACAGGGTACAGGAAGAGATGATGCGGAGGGCATCCTTATGCAAGGCGGCTGTCACCCGGAAGAAGAACCAGAGGAGCAGGTATTCCTCCACCTATGCACTGACCGGCATGCTGATCTGCGGAAAATGCGGACAGGAGTACCGGAGGGTCACCTGGGCGAGAAACGGGAAAAAGAAAGTGGTCTGGAGATGCAGCAACCGGCTGACCAACGGAGTGAAGAAATGCGGGGAATCCGAGACACTCGAAGAGAACGCATTAAACAGGGCAGTGATGGAGACCATCCACAGGATCACGAGTGATGATATGGAATTTATGGAAAACTTCCGGCAGAACATCATCCATGTCATCGGGAACTACAGCACCGCAAAAGAGTCCGGAGAATACGAAGAAAAGATAAAAGAAAAGCAGGAAGAGATGGTGGCACTGATTGCAGAGAATGCAAAGACTGGCTCCTACACACCGGAGTTTGATGAACGCTACCGCACCATAGCAGAAGAAATCAATGCCTTAAAAGAGGCACAGAAAACAGCCAGAAACGAGAAACGGATGGCTGACAGCTATGAACAGAGAATCCAAGATATCGACCATTACTTAAGCACAAGCACCTGCCAGATACCGGAGTTCGACAATGATATTGTCAGACGGCTGATCTCGACCATCAAAGTGGAATCCAGCGAGAAACTGCTGATACAGTTCCAGTCAGGCATAGTCATGGAACAGGAGATTCGATATGAGTAAGGCTGCGGCAGGAATGGCAGCAAGTAAATAGGAAACGTTGTTCCTGCCAGTTTATGGTAAGAATAAAATGCCCGATGATCCGGGCGTTTTATTGTTGGCATAAAATAGGAAAGGACAGCAGAAAGCATATAACGGAAAATGAGTAAAAGAAAGTGGATATAGAAAAAGCACATGAAGTAAGTGTGCGACAGGAGGAGAAAAGCGTATGAATTATGAGCAACTGATAGAAGAACTGAGGGAGGAAATGTTACAGCTTGTAAACACGAAATGTGATGCACTGCTCCAGATGTACCGAAGTGGAGAAATGAGGACAGACATGAAAGATACAATCCGGGAAAGCAGCCTTATTACGGTGTCCCCGGCGGAACTGAAAGGAAAAAGACCGCTGGCAGTCCAGTTCGCGCTGGGAGAATGGATAGAGACACCTACATGGAGAAAGGTGGCACAAAGAATTTTGCAGGCCTGTAATGAACAGCCGGATATCCATGAGCGTTTTATGGAAATGTGTGGAAAAGTAGCCGGACGCTGGAGGACGATCCTTGGCAGTTCACCGGAAGAAATGGATGTACCGCTAAAGGTGGATGAGGAACTTTATTTTGAGGGAAAATTTGACACCGAGGCGATGTTAAACATGTTAGAGAAAAAAGTGCTGGAACCGGCAGGGGTTGATTACAGCAGCATTAAAATCCGGTATATGGCAAAAGTGCAGGAAGCAGCGAAAAATATAGACCATGTACCGGAGCAGGATGCTTTGGAGCATGAGGAGCAGGAACAACATGTACAGGTGCAGACAATGTGAAGAATGGATGGAATCAAGACTCCGAGTCTATGACAGGTTTGGAGTTTTTCTTATGTTCCTTTTTCAAATGTAAAAATTGATTGTATAAAAGAAATGGGTAAGTTATAATATAGGTGTGGTCAGATGCCTTTTTGGGGATGACTATATCTGTTACAAAAAGGAGGAAGGCCAGTGAATACAGAATTAAAAAATGCAGTGAAAGCAACAGACAAGGATGCACAGTATGATACGAGTGCAAAGCGTCTGTTAGGGCAGAAGAGCATACTGGCACATATACTGGTAAAAACAGTTGATGAGTTTAAGGGCATGAATCCCAAGGATGTGGTCGGCTGCATCGAGGGGACACCACATATCAGTACGGTACCGGTAGAGCCTGGACTCACAAATGCAGCCAGCGAAAAAAATGGTGAAAGACTGGTCGGTTTCAACACAGAAAATGAAGAGATCAATGAAGGTCTGGTAAGATTTGATATCGTTTTTTATGTGCGCATGAAAGATGGATTGTCACAGATTATCATCAATGTAGAAGCACAGAAAGACGAGCCGACGGGATATGAAATCTTAAACAGGGCAATCTTTTATGTGAGCAGACTGATTTCATCACAAAAAGAACGTGATTTTGAGAACTCCAGCTACGATGACATTAAGCGTGTATATTCCATCTGGGTATGTATGAACATGGACGAGAGCAGCATGAGCCATGTGCATCTCACAAAGGAAGATTTGATTGGTTCCTATGAATGGAAGGGAAATCTTGACCTGCTGAATATCATCATGCTTGGACTGGCAAAGAATCTGCCGGAACATGATGAGACGTATGAACTGCACCGTCTGCTGGGAGCATTGTTATCCAAGGAACTTACAATAGATGAAAAACTAAACATAATTGGAAATGAATACGATATTCCTATTGAGGAGAACTTCAGGAAGGATGTGAGCGTTATGTGTAACTTGAGTCAGGGAATAAAAGAAGATGGTATTGCGATTGGAGAGGCAAGAAAAGAAGAAAAAATTATTCTTAATATGCATAACAATGGTTTTACTGTAGAGCAGATTGCTATGGCTACAGATAAAAACGTAGAAGAAGTGAAAGCGATTATTGCAGGGAAGGAACCTGCGCTTGCATAAGAAAATTTTTGATGAAAATCAAATAGATATTGTTATGCATTTGGCTGCAATGGCTGGAGTTAGACCCTCAATACAAAATCCAATACTATATCAAGAGGTAAATTGCTTAGGAACTCAAAATATTTTAGAAGAGATGAAATTGCATAATTGTAAAAACTTGGTAATGGCATCTTCAAGTAGTGTATATGGAAATTGTAAAGAAGTACCATTTAGAGAAGACATGATTGTAGATTTCGCAATAAGCCCATATGCAGCTACAAAAAAAGCCAATGAAGTAATGACACATGTATATCATAAATTATATGATATGAATGTTATCATGTTAAGGTTTTTTACTGTATATGGTCCAAAACAAAGACCAGACTTGGCTATAAATAAATTTACAAGATTAATGTTAGAAGGTAATGAAATACCAATGTTTGGAGATGGAACAACGTCTAGAGATTATACATATGTAGATGATATTGTAGAGGGAGTAAAGCGCGTAATGCAGGCAGCTCCGGAGAAGAAAAATGGCGAGGATGGGTTACCGATTCCACCTTATGCAGTTTACAATATCGGAAACAGTCATCCGGAAAACTTACTGGAATTCGTAGACATTTTACAACAGGAACTGATCAGCGCAGGCGTACTTCCGGAAGATTATGATTTTGACGCGCACAAAAAATTAGTACCAATGCAGCCGGGAGATGTGCCGGTAACATACGCAGATACCACAGCATTAGAAGAAGACTTTGGATTTAAACCACAGACAAGCCTGCGAGAAGGCTTAAGAAAATTTGCACAGTGGTATACGGAATTTTATAAATAGGGGGTCAGACCCTCTTAAGATTTTCTTAAAAAGAGGTTGAGTAATATTATGATAGCAATTGTTTTAGCAGCTGGGTATGCTACGAGATTGTACCCGTTGACAGAGAATTTTCCGAAGCCGCTGCTTCCGGTGAATGAGAAGCCGATTTTGAACTGGCTTTTAGATGACTTAGAAGAGCAGGAAGAGATTACGGGATATGTGATTGTAAGTAATCACAAATTTATTGGATATTTTGAAGGTTG
>OLPF01002868.1_pt1 | contig 10312 bp, 15 predicted proteins | sample 1673121 | NCBI WGS metagenome assembly OLPF01 (sample SAMEA3136756, study PRJEB25190) | human gut metagenome | reverse complement strand
ATTAGTCCATATATGATTCAAAAATTGAAATTAAAAATTGAAATATTATATTCAATAAAGAACGCCATATCTATAGAAACAGGAGTTTCAAAAAAAGACTTGTATTCGACAAAAACATTAAAAGATGTATTGATATATAATGTTTTGACAACACAATTTATTACGGAAGCTGAAAAAACTGAAATTGCACAACATATAATTAGTTTTTTTTCAGAAATAGATATCAATAAATCAAAGGAACTTCAAAGAAATAAAAATAGAAAAAGAAAAATTATCATTTTAATGACAGTGGGAATCATTTTATTGACTGTTGGTATGATTATGTATTTTATAAATCCAGAAAAATCACAAGATCTTAATTCGTTTTATGCCGGAATTGTGAGCGGCTTGTTAAGCATGGCAACGCTATGTTTAGTAAGTGTTGTTTGGATTGTTACGGGTTGGATATCGTTAAACGATGGAGATATATTGTTTCAACAAATTGCAGAAACGATTTCTAGTAGTTTACCTGTATTCAAAAGGAAAAAATATAAAAAAAGAGATCAATCTGAGTGTAATCAAGATAGCTCTCAAGAAGATGATAAAAACAATGAATGATTTTAAAAGAGCGCCTCATGCGGGGTGCTCTATTAAGTTATGCGGTCTACTTATCAGGGATATCATTTAGATAACTTTCTAAAAGCCGATCATACATTTCTTGATTGAGATTTCCTCTTGTCTTCATATCTGATATTTCTTTTAGTCTGGAAAGAAAAGTGTTTATGCATTTCATTTGAGGTATATCACTTCCTATTTGCTGGATCACTGCAAAATCATTTTCGTCAAGATTATCTATACGGGACCATTCAGAAAAATATAAGGCAGGATATGTGTTCTTGTTTTTGACATGGTCAACTCCATATCCCTCGATCAAGGCGTAACATTCTTCAGTTACAGAGATATTTCCAATTAATAAATTAGTACGAGGGTTATTGTAGATGTTTAATAATATCTTACAGATATCCCTTGTTGAAAATTTTTCACTATACTTTGGAGTTGAAGAATTTCCAACTAACCAGTCTATGGAGATGTTGAAATGCTGAGCAAGATTATAAAGCATTTCAGCAGTTGGAAAATCTTTTTTATTTGGATTCAGATATTTTGATATAGTACCTTCTGTGCAACCCATGATCTTCGCTATTTCTTTCTGCTTCATTCCAGATGTAATTTCGGAAAGTCTTTTAATAAAAATTTCTTTAAATTCCATATAAATCACCATAACTTTCTTTATTTGTTGTAAATATGCAATAAATGTTTCTTCTTTCTAAATAGAAATTTCTTTCTTATACTGATATGATTATATCATAAAGAGAAATGATAAACAATGTTGAAATGAAAGAAAGAGGGCTGAATTTATGCAGAAAAGAACAATGAATAATGAATCTAAGACGGCGGTAAAAGCTGGGCGTATTGAGCAGGCTTGTGCAAGGTATGGATTGGGGAAAAATACAATGCGCAAGGTGGCAAATGAAGCCGGAGCCGAAATTAAGATTGGAAAATGCTATTTAATAAATTTTTCCAAGGTAGATGCTTACATGGATAGCCTGACAAATTGAAAAAATAATCAAATCAATGGAGAAATAGAAAATGGCAGTAAAAAACCTATATTGGTTTAAGTTGAAAAACACATATTTTAACCAGTTAGTCCAAAAGAAAATGAAAAGACAGCAGAACGGAAAAGATATGCAGATTATATATTTGCGGATGCTTTTGTTGAGTTTAGACAATCAAGGATATATTCATTATCAAGGAGTTTATGGTTCCATAGAAGAAGAACTTGCTGAAGAATTTGATGAATCTGTAGAGCTTATTAAGGAAACCATCGATTTTCTTGTTTCCAACAATATGATCGTGCAGTCAAAGACCGAAACGGAAGAGAGCTATTATATGCCAGAAGCAATTGAGAATACAGGAAAAGAATGTGAAAGTGCAGAACGTGTCAGAAAGTATAGAGAAAGAAAAACGTTACATTGTAACGATGGTGTAACGCAAGGTAACGATTCTGTAACAGTCTGTAACACAGATAAGAGTAAGAGAAGAATAAGAGAAGATAAAGAAATAAGAGTAAGAGAAGATAAAGAGTTAGATAATACTCTTTATAATTCTCTTACTCTTAAGGAAAATGCGGCATTGCCTTCTGCTGACGCAGGCAATGCGCATTCCTCTTTTACTCTTATTGACTGCCAACAATGTGCAAATGAGGGAAAAGTAAACTTATCAGAAACTGGTGTAGTGGCATTTTTTGAACGAATGCAAAAGGATGGCTGGAAAATCAAGAACCGGCCAGTGACAAATCTATTGTTGGCAATGAGAGGATTTGCAAAATATTACAAAAAGTATCAGAAAAATACATTGATCAAAATTGAAGAAACAGACAATCAAGAAAAAGTGATAAATCCAGATCAGATGGAAGAAGTACTGGAACAAGCACAGGAAGAATATGAGCCAACCGAAGAAGAGTATACCGAATGGCTAAAAGATATGGGATTTAACCCGGAGGAGAAACAAAATGTATCTAGCTGACAAGAAAACTATTTTACGAAAAAAGATGATGGATAGTATCGATGATGTAGTAGATCAGTATGTGTCCGACCGGTATTTGGATGAATTGATAGGAATGTGGGTAGAAAATGGAGAGGGGGTTGAGGTTGTAAAACATATTCCTGAATTCGTTCCAAAATCTGCGTTTACGCCAGCACAACTTTTTTTCATGGAAAATGACGCGGCATGGAATGTAGTGTTTCCAGAACATCAGGAATTAAAACTGGATCCATATAAAAAAATTCGAGGGCGAGATAAATGAAAGAAATTCAAGTATGGATATATACCACAGATTCTACACAGGAAGTACAGGATTATATTCTCAGCTTGCAAAAAGAAGCTGATGAGTACTGTGGAAATGCAAGTGTAATTGTGTATGAGCCAGTAGCAAAAACATATAAAAAACTTAGTCATATATATGATCTGTCAAGAATTGCAGTTAATGTATTACGCGAATATTATGGTGAAAATAAAGTCAGAGTTGTTGTAAGAGAAGAATTGGAACAGATTCCAGAAGAGGACATTAAAAGTCAAATTCTGGATTATCTGAACGATATTGCGGACTATTTGGAATCTATAGACAACTCTTTGAAAAAATGTCTGTTTATATGCCGAATACTTTGATAGAAAGAATACATTCGGTCGGAAAAAACATGGATGTAAATGAGCTAATGAAAGGAGAATAATGGTAGAAGAGGTTTTGAAAACAGGACAATGCAATGCTCTTTCACCGGAATATCTGACTGAAAGATTAAACCTTGGGACAGTCAGGGCTTTGCAAAAACAGGTTGAAAAAGAACGACGGGAAGGTGCAGTTATTCTTTCCACATCAATTCCTCCAGGCGGTTACTATTTGCCGGAAAATGCAGGAGAGGTTCGTAAGTTTATCAGAACTTTGGAAAATACAGCAGATAATACTCTTGGATCATTGAAGAGTGCACGGGAGTATTTAGAAAAAGCAAGATAGTTTTCACACAATATTACAGAAGTTAAATGAATTCAATTATGTTGAAAGAGGTGCTGTTTTGTGTCAAAACAAAAACGTGAGTAATGAAGATCTTGTGTCCCGGATCCAGTCCGGCGAAGACGTACAAAATAATATGCTCAAGCTTTGGCAGCAGAACCAAGGTATGATCGAAGAACTGGCCGGTAAATACTGTCATATGGCAGAAAAGGAAGATTTGAAGCAGGAGGCATACTTTGCTATCTGCAAGGCGGTAGATTCTTATGATCCGGATAAAGGCAGCAGCTTTTTGACGTGGGCAATCTTCTGGATCCGGAAGCAGATGCAAAGGTATTGTCAGAACAATGGCACGGTGCGAATGCCCGTTCACGTCAGTGAGAAGATACAGCAATACAGAAAACTGCAGAACCTGTTTTATCTTCATGTCGGCAGACTGCCCAATATTAGAGAATACTGTTATTATCTGGGATGCTCCGAGACAACACTTGAAAAGATTAGGCAGAGTGAGCGTGCAAGCTGTATTGGAAGTATAGATGCACCTGCTGCCGGTTCGGAAGATGGCAGTATAACGGTTGGTGACAGTATCGCGGATCCGGCAGACCATTATGAGGATATGCTGGACGATATTGAAGACAGGCAGTTGAAGAAAATACTCTGGGGAATGGTGGATGATCTACCAGATTGTCAGGGTGATGTGATCAGAGCAAGGTATCAGGAAAATCTGACTTTAAAACAAACCGCAGAACGAACCGGGACAACAATAGATGCGGCCAGACGGTGGCAGCAGAAGGCACTCAGGGAACTGAGAAAGCCAAGCAGGGCGAACCGGCTCAGGCCATTCTATGAGACCTCGTATATATACAATAATGCTTTGCATGGGAATGGGACGGCAGAGTTTAACCGGACCTGGACAAGTTCCACAGAAAGGACCGCCTTAAATATGCTCAATGAAAGATTTTAAGAATGTTTAGAAATGTCAAGGTTTTCACCAGCTACCGTTCCGAAAAAAATGGATAAAACAAAAACGAAACGAATAGATCCTTTATTTTGGTCAGTTTTTTACTTGGAATACCAAACGTTGCTCTCAGAAATAGCGTTAGGTTTGTTGCAACGTTGCGTTTGGGGAAATACTAACATTTGCTAACGTTTTACAAATATTATTGCTATGAAATGTTAGACCTTTTGAAGAACAGTGATGTTAAGAAATGTTAAAGTGTTGGTAATTTTGCTTTCGAAATCTGGAAAGAATTTATGAACACGATAACGCGCGCGGGAGTAACGCGCCGAGAGCAAAATTGCGTTGGGCTCAAAAATGAGCAAAAGTTATTTGATACAAATTGGAGAACGCAAAAACACGTTTACCGGAAAGTAAAAATGTGATCCGTAAAATGACAGTAGCCCGAGCCAAAAATGGATTTGCCATTTCTGCAGGTGTGTATCGTCTTTCCTGAATGGTGCTGAATTATCGGTAGGACAGGGCTGGAAAGAGCAAAAACGGACGAAAACCGCTTAAGGGTATATTTGTATAGGGTATGGCAGAATAAACGAAAATAGCCGCTTATTACAAATGCAATAAACGGCTTGGAGAAATTGGTGTAAAGAACTTAACACCCAGTTAAAGAGTGATCTTACTGAAATCAATATACAGATCTTCATAAATGCCTGCTTTGATCGTATCAGCAAAGGTGTATTGTTCGGAATCGCTGGTGTCAAAGTTGTAGACAATGACAAAGTTCTTGAGTGGGTCCACAATCCAGTATTCACGGACACCGGCGGTTCTGTACTTGAACAATTTTGTGAAATAGTCCATTCTTCTGCTGCCTGGTGACACGATCTCGATAATCCAGTCAGGAGCACCGGTACAACCTTTATCGTTGAGTTTGTTTTGATCGCAGATCACGGATATATCCGGTTCTACATAGTTTTTGTCATTTTCGTTCAGGAATACCGCAAACGGGGAAACATAAGTCTTGCAAGAACCGCTTTTAGCGTCAATATAGTCTGCAATCTTCCGGTAGAGTGTTCCAACGATGTCCTGATGCTTTCTGGTAGGTGGTGCCATGTAATAGATCTGACCGTCAATCAGTTCTGCTCGGGTGCCCTCTGGTAGATTGTAAATATCTTCTACGGTGTATTCTTCACGCTGTGGTAATGGCATAGTAACACATCCTTTCATGAAAACTCGTTAAAATGTTTTGAAAAATATTATGTTTGTGACGTTGTTGCCTCTTGAAAATCAATAATTAAATCATATCCCATTGCAGAAAGAACTTTTTGCGCATCCTCAAAACCAAAATTTTTCTTGTTAAGGAGTTTGGTAAGTCCTTGAGGTTTGATATTTAATTGTTCGGCAATTTCTCTTTGTGATATTTGCTTTTCGAGCATAAGCTTTTTTATCTCAATAACGATTTGTTCATTATCTTTGTAGACAAAGTTCTCTTTTATAAGGGAATGAGGGAGATCATCAAAACATGAAGATTGAACTCGTGCGCTGTTTAAGGATTTTGTTATCCAACGACAATTATCCGGAGAGTAATCACCAGAACTGTTGATTCGGTCAATGGTCAAATATTCCTCGTATCCGTTGTTTAAAGACCATTCGATAAAATTTTGTAATCCGTTTTCATTCAACCAGTCATCGCAAAGTTTTATACCCTTACCGCCGTAAAGAGCATAATGCTGATTTTGGGGATTGTAACAACGTTGTTTCATACCGGAATAAATGGAGTACAAACGGGTTTTACTTAAAAGGTGTTTCATTTAAATCTCCTTTTTGTTTGGTATGTGTGGATTAATCTCGTATATCAGATTTATCTAAGATAATCTTCTGTGCGGTATCAACTTCAAAGGCAAGTGTGCATCCTAGAAAATCAGATACTTTTATCAAATCTTCAGCAGAAAAACTCCCCCTGTTGAATTTGTTTTGTAGTGATTGTGGAGAGATTCCCAGATATGCAGCAAGCTCAACATTTTTTTTCCCTTTAATGGATAATAGAGCTTTTATCTTATCAGTAACAGCCATTTTCTCACCTTCTTTCAAATATATAATAACACGAAGAATGTATCTTGTCAAACGAAACATACTCAAAAAAGTTTAAAAAATACTCTTAAAAGTGTTGACAACATACTCAAAAACGTTTATAATATAATCAGTTCAAGGGAACAGACAACAGCCGGGAGAGCCGAAAGCCCCCAATACTTCAAGCCATATACCTGTGAGAATCGCAATAGGGCATATCAATAGTCAGGAAGATGCTTGAAGGGCTGAGGGACCTTGAAAAGCAAAGGAGGACAGCAATATGAAGTACAATCTCAGCAAGATCATGTTGAAAGCATGGAAAGTTTACCGCAAGACAAAGAGCATCAGCTTTGCAGAAGCACTTCACAGAGCATGGTTATCTGCAAAGGCTGAGGAAATCAACGCAAAGAGAATCGAGACAGCGAAACAGGCAGCAGGAATCACAGAGGAAACCAATACCTTTGCAAAGTGGAAAGAACTTGGTTACAAGGTGGTTCATGGATCCAAGGCATTATTTAACTGCTGCTTGATCTGGGGAAGCCGGGGAGATGGGGCAGAGTATAAAGCCAGCTTCTTTGGAGCGTCACAGGTTGAGCTGGCGGGATAAAAGAAAAGGAGAAAACAGAATATGAGATTCAACACAAAGAAATACCAGGAACTTATGACAGAGCAGGAGCTGACACCGGAGATCATCTGTAGAACTACCGGACTGGGAGAGAGATCTTTTCAGTGGATCATGACCAACGGCTTTGCTTCTGAGGATGCAATGGAGCGTTTGGCAGAGGTGACAGGTACGCCGGTTGGTGAATTACTGCTGCCGGATATTTCCGGAACCACAGAGAATGCGATAGAGTTCATAAAACACTCTGCAAGAGCAACAGTGACATTCTCACAGGGGCGTTACATCTCAAGAATCAAGAAACTTGCAGAAAAGTACCCGGAAGACTGTGAGATTGTAGCACTCAATAAGAGCACCGGAGAGGGCGAAACCATTTGTGCTCACATTCCTACGGCGTGGATCAGAATTACCCCACCAGCAGTTAGAGAACTGACTGAGGAACAAAAAGAGGAATTAACAAGACGACTTCCTTGGAATAACTAGAATGTTGTGCACAGGCTATTAGTAGTCAATGAAACAGACCTAAAATCAATTCAAACTACTTCAAGGCACAATTTATAGCCTAAAGGGTAATAAAGCAAAATTGCAAGAAAAAATATCAAGTAAGAAAGGAACAGCAGGATATGTCAGTAATGGATGTAGTAATCATATTTCTGTCTGGTGTAATGACCACATTATACTGTGAGTACATACACGGAAAAGAAATATAAAAAAGTGCCCTTGTCAGAGCGGCAACTCCGACAGGGGCGAGTAACCCGGTAACCCACAAATTAACCAGATCTTTGTCATTATACAGGAATCTGGTTCTCAAAATCAAGAAAAAGAGGTTGAGACCATTGGAAAAGCTAAAAAGTATTAAGAAAATTTTATTCGATATGGATAACAATTTAACTGCGGCTGAATGTGCCATAGTCAAAGGTAAATTTCAGAGTGTTCAGTTATATGATGATTTTTCAACAGAGAAAACAGAATTTCAAAAAATACATAACTGGAAAAGTTGCCGCATTATGTCAGAAATTTTACTCGATTATATTGTTGAAACTGAAAAGAAGTTGAAGACAGTAAGAGAATCTTTTAACACATTGTGGAAGCAAGAAGTAAAGAATGAAGCCAAAGAAAGCAAAATAGTGAGTGGTGAAAGAGTGGAAAATAACCATGATGCAGAGCTTTTAAAGAAACAAATCCAGCAGGAGATTGAAGCAGTCCAGAGTATAAAACATCTGAAACAAATACGAATGATCATCAGAAAGTTAGATGGATTTGAAGTAAAAGACAGAGGAACGGAGCAGGAACATGATGAATAGAGAAATAAAACATACTGCTGCAGAACTCGTTCTTGAATTGGCCAAAGCAACACCAGAGGATTATCAGAAGATGAAACTAATGATGTTGGCATCCGTGAAATCTTTTAGGGTGAAAATATTTCTACAGAAAGCTTTTATACTTGCAGAAGAGAGACGCCCATTACTGATCGAGATGAAATAAAAATAAATAGCAGCTATTTTCACTCCCGGCAACTCAGATAACTGAGGCAAGAGGGGGAACAAAATGACTGCTATAGATATAACTATATAATAATATCCGCAAAAGTGCAATATTTTTGCGAAAACCGAAGAAGATACTCATTGCAAAGAAATTTGCGCTGGCGCAATTACCGGAAGCGTGATCCGGGAGCCGGTGCGGTCCTTCTGTTAATTCTGGGCATGCTGTTGGCGCAGTCTGAACCGGAACGGCAGCAGGAAAAAAGAACCTTTCGCTTGTACAATCCTTTTGGATTATGGGTACTAGGAAGGGTTCTTGATTATAAGATTACAATAATATGCTGAAAAATGCAATATTGTAAATCCTGAGGGCGTGGAGCAATACCCCGGTGTGCTGCCAATACTACCGGGTAGATAAATGTATAAATGTTATTCCGACATTTCCGACACCCTAAAAAGGGGTGCAGGCAAGATATAACACAGCAATACAGATCGGGGCGGCAACTGCTGCCCTGTACCATTCTGAGAAAGGAGATGCCTATGGCGGCAACCAGAAGAGACAACAGAGGTATCGTTTTGGAAAAGGGCGAAAGTCAGGATAAAACCGGACGATACCGTTACAGATACTATGACGATGCTCAGCAGGCGCATGATGTATATTCATGGAAGCTCAGGCCGGAAGATGAGATGCCGGAAGGGAAGAAGCCGGGTGCAAGTTTGCGGGAACTCGAAAAGGGGATTCAGAAGGGTATTCTGGATGAGATAAAGGTCTGGGAAGGAAACATAATGGTAAATAAGCTGATAGACGAGCATATCAGGACGCAATCGCCATATTGGGAACCGACTACGCTGAACAGTGTCAAAAGTGCTTACAGGGTTCATATCAAGAAAAGCATCGGCAGGAAGAAAATATCTAAAGTCACATCGGATATGATAGAGAATTTTTACAATGACATTCTGAACGACAAAGAAAAACCGGTAAAATTCGGCATGATTGAGTTGATCAACAGGATCCTGAATGCTGCGTTTACACTGGCCGTTAAAAGAAATCTGATCAGAAACAATCCGGTAACCGGTTGTGCAGGGGCAGTGAAGAAGAAAAATAATATAGAAAATACAGTAAAACATTCTCTTGAAGATGTCCAGCAGGCAGATTTGCTAGAATTTATACGAAACACACCTACACTTGCTTGTTATTATCCGTTCTTTTATATTCTTGCATGGACCGGCTGCAGGATTGGAGATGATGATGATAAAATAAGACTAAATCAACGGAAACCCAGTAAATACAAGGGGTTGAGGCGATTTGGTCCTGAAAAAAACTTGCAACGAATCAACAAATTTATGAAGGAAAGGCCTATCTTTTATAAAAACCTTATTCAGATGAAAGAAAATATTCGCTTTTATCTGAGATGCTTTTACTGTATCACGAAAGTGATGATATTACAATTTAATAGCGAAAACAGGACCGAATTAGCTCGTAATGGATGAAAATCTGTTTAGCTGATTCGGTCATTTTTATTGATTGAAAGGTGATGAAAAAATGGCTAGAATTATTTCTATTGTAAACCAAAAAGGGGGAACTGGAAAGTCCGCATGTACAGCTAATTTAGCAGTAGGATTAGCACAAAAAAATATGAAAGTGTTAA
>OLPF01002863.1_pt1 | contig 10331 bp, 7 predicted proteins | sample 1673121 | NCBI WGS metagenome assembly OLPF01 (sample SAMEA3136756, study PRJEB25190) | human gut metagenome | reverse complement strand
TCAAAATGGAGGAAAGAGACTTGCAGTTCGTGGAAATAATCGATAAAAACAAAAAAGCCTTTTTAGCACCGATGGCTGGTATTACAGACAGAGCATTTAGGGAAATTGCCCAAAAATTTGGTGCCGGGTATGTAGTAAGTGAAATGGTTAGCTCGAAGGCTATATCGTATAATGACAAGAAATCTATGGAATTAATGAAATTAACTGAAAATGAAAAACCGTGCGGCATACAAATATTTGGAAATGATCCGTGTTCTATGTGCAAGGCTGCTGAATTTTCACTAAGATATAACCCTAGTTCCATTGACGTCAATATGGGCTGTCCTGCCCCTAAAGTAAATAAAAGTGGTGGTGGGGCAGTACTTATGAAAAATTCAAAGTTATGCTTTGAAATAGTAAATGCTGTTCGTAAGGCCATAAATATACCATTAACTGTGAAAATAAGGAAAGGCTGGGATTCTAAAAGTTTAAATTCAGTGGAAGTTGCAAGAGCATGCGAAGCAGCAGGTGCAGATGCCATAACAGTACACGGAAGAACCCGAGAAGATATGTACTCGGGGAAAGTGGATCTTAAAGCAATATATGAAGTGAAAAATGCTGTAGATATTCCGGTAATAGGAAATGGCGATATAACTTGTGCTCAGGACGCTGCGAATATGATAAATAAAACAGGTTGTGATTTTGTTATGGTGGGTCGAGGTGCGATCGGCAACCCGTTTATATTTGATGAAATAAATAACTTTTTTGCAAATAAACCTTATCTTCCACCTACGCTTGATAAAAAAATCTCAGTCATGTTGACTCATATAAAAAAGATGTGCGAATATAAAGGTGAAATTATAGCTATGAAAGAGGCCAGGCGGCATATTTGCATGTACACAAAAGGAGTAAAAAATGCAGCATATTTTAGGAACAAAGCTTGTCACGTAAGCACATGGCAAGAGTTGTGTGATTTTTCGGGTGAAATATTAGCTTACAATGTAGAAAAAGAAAAACATATGTAATTTATTTTGATTTGGTTATGGCTGGACAAAAATAACTTTAAATTGTATAATATTTATTGTTTTAAAATTTCTAGGGGGCTTTTTTATGAAGTTATTTAAAAAAATATGCAATTTAATTTTACCTATAATTATTTTATTGACAACTACTGCTTGCGGCAAAGTCGATAAATCTTGGGCTTTGAAATTAGACAAGATCACAATTACAAACGGCATGTATGTTTTTTATTTAAAGGAAGCTTATAACAAAGCGTTGGACAGGCTTTCTGATGACAATATAACTACCGAAAGCTTGGAAGCTGCCAATATAGATGATCAAAAGGCTGCAGACTGGATAAAATCTGAAGCAATAAAAAGTTGCAAGGAATATATAGTCATTGAAAAACTGTTTGACGACAACAAACTGAGTTTTTCAGACGATGAACTTTCTGAGATGGATAAAGATACGGAATCAGTTTGGGAAAGTTCCAGTGAAGACTACGAGAGGCTTGGTATTTCACGAGAAGATTTACATAAAGCTTTGACTTTGTTTAACAGGAAAAATAAAAAATTGTTTGAGCATCTATATAGCGCTGAAAAATTCAGAGAGATTTCAAATGATGAAATTTTAGAGTACTACAAACAAAACTATGTCAGTTTATCTAGGTTTTCTAAGGTTGTAAGTGAAGATGATGATAGTTCACAGACTACAGATTCTAGTGAAGGCAAAAGTCAAGCAGATTCGCAATTTAAGCAGTACGTAGATTCTATAAATAATGGCTCTAAAACTGTAGAGCAAGTGGCTTCGGAATTTAAGAGCACTGAAAATTTAGAAGAAGACCCACTTTCAGCTGAAACTTTAAACCTGAAAGACGGAAACTTGGATAAAGATTTTGAAAAATTAATAAAAGACCTTCCGACCGGTAAGGCTACTTACACTAATTATACCGACATATTTATATTAATATTCAAAAACGATATAAATACTCATTTGCCTGATTTAAATAACGAATCAGAAAGAAATGATATTGTAGAATCGATCAAACTTGATGAGTTTACTTCACTTATCGACTCTAAAAAAGATGAGCTTAAAATACAAATAAATGAAAATTCTTTAAAAGATTTTGACCCTATTTCAACGTTTAAATAGCGAAACAGCCACCAAATAATAAGGTGGCTGTTTTCTTACATAGCTAAACTTTCTTTTATGCAATCGGGAATAGGAAATTTCAACTTGTTAATGTTTCCATCCTTTTTATAGTCACCGAATAAAAACATTTCTACTTCGTCAATGCGTCTGAAAAGGAGTCCTCTCAAACATTTATAATTTCCATGGTGATATTTTAATACAGTGTTTGTGAAGTTTTCTCTGTCTATACTTTCAAGGGAATTTATTGGCAGGGCATATTCCTTAGAAGTTATATTTAACCCTTCATCGAAACAAAAACCAGATAATCCGGATTTCGTTTTGACATGATACCAATTATCATTATACTTTTGATTGCTTAAAACAACTACTTCCTCTCTAAATGGAATGGCTTTTATTATTTTAGCAGATAAGCTGGGCTCACTTCGAACGTTTATTCCTCTTTCATAAGCAACAGTTGCAAAATTTGCTTTGTGAGGGTTTTTACAGTCTAAAATAATATTCTTTAAATTCGAGTCTTCCATCCATTTTGTGTTCAAATTATAACAAAGACTCACAAGTGCATCAAATTGATTTTGATTAAATTTAATTTGGTTGCTAATTAAGAACTCATTAACCTCCTTAGCATAATAGTCTTTATTTAATGTTTCAAAAAGCAAAGCTTTAGCCTCAGACATAGTTATGTTATTATAAAACGGCTCTAAAGGTGGAACTATATGACCGTGACCTATATCTCGAACTTTGAATCTAGATAAAGGGTCGCATTTTCTCAGAGAGGCAAGAAAACCTTCCCACTTTGCTATAAAATCAACACACTGCGAGCTTATACATCTTTCGCAGAGAGATGGCTCATTACTGGAAGTGCCTAAAATATGTATTGTTTTGCCGGATTTAACCCAAGAGCCGTCCTTAAAATACTCAATGGTTACAGTGAAAGGTTTGTTACTACTTACAAGAGTGTCACTTTGCCAGACGATGACGTTGTTATCCACATTTTTGCTCTTACTTTCTACATTTTTGCCGTCAAACGAGAACCGAACGTTATTTGCAGATAAATCTGTAATAGCGAAAAAGTTTATAGATTTTCCTTCTTCAGGGCGACAGTTATCAGCATACGCGAACCGTACAGTTTCAGCATCTTTTATAGTGAAATCATATTGCAGTAAAGTTTGATTATCGTTTTTTAGTTGCAATGTAGCTTGCCCGGCTTCCTTTGCCAACACAATGTCGTCTTCTTCAACTAGTAAATTATTGTTGTTGCATACCCATCTAAAATCGTCACCAGTGCCTTCAGGTTTATTGAGCCACATAGATTGTCCTACAGAAAGTGATAAATTTTCTGTATTTTTATCGGCATGTGAACATTGTGTGTGGATAAAAACGCAAAATAAACTTATTAAAGTTAAAGTAAAAAGTTTTTTCATAAATGAACCCCTCTTAAAAAAATAATGCTATTAATTATAATTTAAAAGTACAAGTGAAGTCAAGTTATCCGTAAGCAAGAAAACTCTATAAAATTTTGTGTGAATATATTTCATAAAAAGTAAATAAACAGGATTAATTGCTTTAAATTATATTAAAAAAATAATGAAAGAGTGATAAGTATAAAAAAGCTAAATAAAGAGGAGTTACTAAAGATATCTGGGGGGTACGTAAGAAGAGTTAACATGGGAGGTCAACTTTGGTATGCTGTTTTTAAGCGAGGTGTTATTGTTAAGCTTTACAGTGCCCCAGGTAAAGCTTTTGACAGAGATGATGCAGAAAATGGTGCTTTGGAATTGCCTATTGCTCCTTTTGAAAGAAAAATGGAAGAAATAGAAGAAATTGAAGAAATAGAAGGTGTACAGCCAAAGAAAAGAAGAAGGGATGAAACGAGTTTAGTTTATTGACGAACTCATATTTACGTGTAACTGATTTTTACATTTTTAAAAAATTTATGTTGACAAAGCAGTATGAGACTGATATAATTAATATCGTAAAAGGCGGGCCATTAGCTCAGTTGGTTAGAGCAACCGGCTCATAACCGGTTGGTCCGGGGTTCGAGTCCCTGATGGCCCACCAACAGATTAAGTCGTCCTGTATTTTAGGACGGCTTTTCTTGTATATTACATTTTTTAAAATCAATTATTTTTTGCTTTAATCTGAAATATAAATATTAAAGGTGATGTTTTATGTTGTTGAAAGAATTGCTATCAAATTTAAGTTACTCTGTGGTACAGGGCGATGTGAATATCGAGGTAGAAGATGTATCTTATGATTCCAGGAAAATACCTAAAAATTCAGCTTTCGTGTGCCTAAATGGTGCAAGCTTTGATGGGCATGACTACGTAAAAAAGGCACTAGAAAATGGAGCAGTTGCTATTATAGCTGAAAAAAATGTGGACTGTGGTGACGTTCCGCTGGTTTTGGTGAAGGATTCTAGAGAGGCCTTGGCATATATTTCTGCTGCTCTTTTTTCACATCCTGCGAAAAAATTGAAAACAATCGGGATCACCGGCACGAAAGGCAAAACCACCACAGCCTGTATGATACGAGAAATTTTAAAAAAATCAAACATAAAAGCAGGTATAATAGGCACTTTGGGTGTTTTAATTGGGGACGAAGTTATAAAGACGAATAACACTACTCCGGAATCGTACGATGTACAGAAGTACTTAAATTTGATGGTAGATAAGGGCTGTGAAGTTGCTATTATTGAAGCATCATCGATAGGCTTAAAGTCTCATAGATTGGATGGATTTTTGTTTGATTATGGCGTTTTTACAAACTTTTCAAACGATCATATAGGCGGTAACGAGCACGCTAATATGGAGGAGTACCTTCAATGCAAGAGTTTATTGTTTAAAAAATGCAAACTTGGTTTTGTGAATATAGATGATAAAAACTGTGAAAATGTATTGTCGGGACACACATGTAAAGTAAAGACATACGGTTTTTCCAAAAATGCGAACTTATATGCTGAAAATGAACATTTACTTTCACAGCCTGGTTTTGTTGGAATAGAATTTGACTTAAAGGGCATTTTAAATTTTTCAGTTTCGGTTGCAATTCCGGGAATGTTCAGTGCATATAATGCTTTAGCGGCTATCGCAGTTGCAAATGAGTTTAACGTGTCGGAGGAAGATATTAAGGAAGCAATGAAGGCTATAAAAGTGAAGGGACGCATAGAGGTTTTGCCTGTTCCGGGAGAGTATACTCTTTTGATCGACTATGCTCACAACGCTTTAAGCATGGAAAATGTGCTAACAACCTTGAGAGAATATAAACCCAACAGATTAATCACTTTGTTTGGTGCTGGCGGAAATCGGCCTAAGGTTCGTAGATACGAGATGGGTGAGGTTTCCGGACGTTTGTCAGATGTTTCGGTAGTAACCGAAGATAACTCAAGAAACGAAAACGTCCTTGATATTATAAGTGATATAGAAGTTGGACTGAAAAAAACAAATGGAGAATATATTGTTATTCCTAGTAGGTATGAAGCGATAAAATATTGCATAAAGACGGCTTTGCCAGGCGACATTATAGTTTTGGCGGGAAAAGGTCATGAAGATTATCAAGAGAAAAACGGTAGGATGTACCATTTCGATGAAAGAGAAGTTGTAGAAGAAATATTAAAAGGTGAACAAGTATGAATCTAACAATAAATGAAATTTTAGCTGCTACAGATGGCATTTTGATTGGCAAAAAAAATGTGAACTGTGAGACGGTAACTTCTGTAAGCACTGACAGCAAAAAAATTAAAAAAGGGGCTTTATTTGTGCCTCTTCATGGCGAAAAGGTGGATTCGCATAAATTTATTTCTGAGGCTTTTTCTAACGGAGCGGTTGCAACTTTTACAGACGAGCAAGTTGAAGTGGATAAAGATAAAATTTATATAAAAGTTGAAGACACATTGAAGGCTTTGCAGAGCTTAGCTAAATATTATCGAAGCAAATTTAACATTCCAATAATAGGCATTACGGGCAGTGTAGGGAAAACTTCCACAAAGGAAATGATTTCGCTATGTCTTTCATCGAGATACAATGTTTTAAAAACAGAAGGAAACTTAAACGGGCAGGTGGGTCTTCCGCTGACCATAATGAATTTGAATAAATCTAATGACATTGGTGTAATCGAAATGGGAATAAGCGAATTTTCTGAAATGGAACGCTTATCTGACATTGCAAGACCAACCTACGCTGTAATGACCAACATAGGCTTGGTACACATTGAAAACTTGAAGACGCAGGAAAATATTTTAAAAGAAAAATTTAAAATAACAAATAACTTTGATGAAAATAGTGTTTTATTAATAAATGCTGATGACGAAAATCTAGTTAAACTTAAGAAAAACCAGAAGTTTAAGGTTATAACTTATGGCGTAAATAACAACTGTGACTTCAGGGCTACAAACGTAAAAATGACCGATGAGTTTACGAGTTTTGAATTAAAATATAAAGGAAAAACAGAGAAGTTTACTGTTCCATCTGTTGGAATCCACAATGTGTATAATGCTCTGGCGGGAATAGCACTAGGACTAGACTTAGGAATAAACCTAAATGATTTGAAGAAATCTTTAGGAGAATATAAAACTTTAGATAAACGACAATGCATTTATAAAGTAGAGCTTAATGGCAAAAATGCCAGCGTAACTTTAATAGATGATAGCTACAACGCTAATCCGGAATCGATGAAAAATGCTGTAGATGTTTTGAATATTTATGGTAAAGGCAAAAGGAAAATAGCGGTTTTGGCAGATATGCTGGAACTGGGAGAACAATCAAGCAAATTGCATTTTGAGTTGGGCAAATATGTGAGCAAGAAAAATGTAGATACTTTAATAGCAATAGGCTCAGAAGCTAAAAATATTGCAGCTGGAGCGAATACTTTGCAGAATGAACATAAAATGAAAGTATATTCATTTTTGAGCAATGAGGAAGCTTTTGAAATTTTATTTGACATTATAGAGAATCAAGATGTTATTTTAGTGAAAGGTTCTAGAGGCATGCATACAGACGAAATCGTCAAGAAATTTGTCTGATGATAATGGATTTTGTTGATATTTAAAATTTCAAGTGATATAATTAAATAAATATAAAAGAGTACAAAATTTGCAAAAGGAGATTTTAATTTTTATGGTTGTAGAAATTTTAAGATATGTAAACAAGTATCTTTCTATAATGCTTATACCGCTTTTGATAATAGCGGCAGTATTTTTTTCTTTTAAGACGAAATTTATTCAGTTCAGGTTGTTCAAAGATGCACTAAAATCGCTTATGCACAAGCCTAAAACCAGTAAGGCTTCTCCGTTTAGGTCGTTAATGATATCTATGGCCTCTAGGATAGGCGTAGGGCAAATAGCGGGTATAACTCTTGCGATAGTGGCGGGTGGACCGGGTGCTATCTTTTGGATGTGGATTATGGCTCTGTTTGGTTGCACGTCGGCTTTTATAGAGAGCACGTTGGCACAAATATATAAAACGAAAAATAAAGATGGAACTTTTAGAGGTGGGCCATCGTATTACATACAGAAAGCTTTGGGCAAAAGGTGGCTAGGTGTAGTATTTGCTTGCCTTTTGATAGGCGGATATGCTTACGGGTTTAATATGCTGCAATCGTACCAACTGTCATCTTCTTTAGAGTACTATATACCTCAATATACTGATTCTATATATCCTTTTTTAGTGGGGACAGTTTTAGCTATAATAACAGCATTAGTTATTTGGGGAGGAACCGATCGAGTTGCCTTTATATCTGCATATATAGTTCCTGTAATGTCGATAGCTTACATAATTTTGTCTTTGATTATAATGGCAAAAAATATTGATAAAATTCCTGCGATGTTTAACTCTATAATAAAAGAGGCATTCAGCTTACGTGCGGTAATGACAGCACCATTTTCTGCAGGAGTTTTAATGCCACTAGTTCATGGTATAAAAAGAGGTTTGTTTTCCAATGAAGCGGGTATGGGAAGCGCACCAAATGCAGCTGCAACGGCAGACGTAAAGCATCCTGTGAACCAAGGGTTGGTTCAATTAATTTCGGTATTTATAGACACTATGCTAATTTGTAGCTCTACTGCATTTATAGTTCTTTTATCCGGGGCAGATAGGTCCAAATTTATGAGTCAGATTTTACTAGTTCAAAAATCAGTGGAGTCTCAGGTAGGAATGTTGGGTGTGCACCTAATAGTTTTTGCTATAATAACATTTGCATTTACATCTATCATAGGTAATTACTGTTACGCCGAGTCGAACGTTTTATTTATAAAGAATAATAAAACCGCTTTAAACATATTTAGAGTTACTTGCGTTATAGCAGTTTTTGTTGGTGCCCAAGCGAAAGCTGGTTTTGCGTGGAATGTCTCTGATATTTTTATGTCGCTTATGGCAATAATGAATATTCTGGTTATATTGAAAATAGGAAATATAGCTATAAAAGCTTTGAATGACTATTTAAAACAGAAAAAGAGTGGTGTTGAGGAACCAGAGTTTAAAGCAAGCGATATAAGTTTAGATAACACAGATGTATGGAAGTAGAAAATCCCCTTGCTGTAGTGTTTACAGCAAGGGAATTTTTTATTTTTAGTAATATTCTACTGTACATCCTTCAGGTAAATCAAGATATTCTGCAGGGAAAAGAATAGTCTTTGAAATTTTAGCGTGAGCAGGTATGTGAACACGTTTTAGATTCTTACAACCAGAAAATGCGTTAGATTTAATAGATGTGACGGTTTTCGGAATGTAGATTTCTTCTAAATCAGAACAAGCGAAAAATGTACTACCATTTATCTCCGTAACGCCGTTAGGAATATTTAAACTTTTTACTCTTGCACAACCTGCAAATGCAGATGAACCAATAGTATGAAGTCTGCTGCCACTTTTAAAAGTAATTGAGGTTATTCCAAAACATTGACTGAAAGCAGAATCACCAATGACTTGAACGCTTGCAGGAATTGCCAATGTGGTAATTCCTGCACAATGTTGGAATGCAAATTCACCAATATTAGTGATGGGTTTGCCATTCACTTCTGATGGGATTGTAACTGCTCCAGAAATAGTTTTATCCATGCTCTTTAAGGTGCAGGTTCCATCAGCATTATCGGTAAATTCTGATCTTGCAACGATGCTTTGTTCTGTATTATTGTTTTCTTGTTGTCTAACCGTAGATTGAGATGGCTGTTGTGCAGGTGGAGCTTCACCGCCACCAAATCCTGCAAAACCAACTAAAGTAGTTGTTGCAGCAACTAATGATGACCAGAGCCAGCCACCACCAGCTATTTGCGATAGCTCTTCTTCAGTAAGGTTGTGCAAAAGTTCGTCCTCAGTGAAGCTATAGCCGAGTTTTTTAGCGTATGGTAGTACCACTTTTTTGATGGCCTCCGTTTTCTCAGTGCCATTTTCTGTTTTGAATTTCTCAAGACTTTTTACAAACTGTTCGTCCTTTACAGCTTTGCTGTAAAATTCCATTACTTTGTTACTCATAAAATTTCCTCCATGTTCCATACGATTAATAAGTATTTTGCTTATATTTTAAATAATATCACAAAAATATTCCTATGTCAATTTATAATTTATGAATTTATTAAATGAAAAAGTTGTTGATAATGCGAAAAAAAAGGATTATAATGGAAAAAGAAAACCTACTATTTTATTTTACTTTTGAAAGGACGAGACGACATGACAAACATCAAAAAAATTTTAGCAGCTACTTTATCCATACTTGTTGTAACTTCGGGTTCTATGGCGACAAACGCAATGGTAGCAGTGCCGAATGTACCTCACCAACCGTTTATGCCGCCTATAGTGGGAGTGCCGACCGTCAATTCCGGTCAACTCTCATTCAAATCTATAAAAACTCAAATAGCTAACTTTTTTTCGTTTTCATCAAAAACTTATAGTCAATTGAAGAACACTGAAAATTTATACAGTGATGAAAGTGAAGAGATAGGAGGCCAGTGGGAAGATAATAACGAAGTATATGATAAAATACAATGGAAATTTAATCCTAAAAACGGAACGTTGACAGTTACCGGAGAGGGAAAAATTCCATTTATGAATAACCATGTAAAACCTTGGGTGAAAAAACAAATAAATCATGATCAAGTAAAAACTTTAGTAATAGGTGAAGGCATAACAGAGGTAGGGGACTGCGCATTTTGTGTCATGACTTCTTTGCAAAAAGTTTACTTGCCAAAAAGTGTAACTTGTTTAAACAATCATGCT
>OLPF01002859.1_pt1 | contig 10345 bp, 14 predicted proteins | sample 1673121 | NCBI WGS metagenome assembly OLPF01 (sample SAMEA3136756, study PRJEB25190) | human gut metagenome | reverse complement strand
GCTTCGTAGCCCGAATCATATTTAAACTATTCTAAAGCAATTGAGAACTGGAGATGATTTGGTATGGCTCGACGAGCAAAGTCGAACGAACCTTTATCCCTAAGAGAACCTCCGGCTAAAACAGTTGCCGGACGTGAGAATCAGTTGATCAACATGACAATTGATCTAGTTGAGAAACAGATTCGAGAGGGAACAGCCTCATCACAGGTCCTTACACATTTTCTGAAACTTGCTTCTACACGCGAACAGCTTGAGCAGGCCAAGATTCGGTGTGAAACCAAAATGATCGAAGCTAAGACCAATGCCGTACAGGATTCTGGAGACTACACACGCATCGCTAATGAAGCACTTGAAGCATTTAAGACATATTCTGGTGCTGCGACGAATCAAACAATTGAAAGTAGTGCTGAGTATGATTCTGAATGATATTTCCATTGATGATCTAGCCATTCATCATGAACTTATCTCTCCTTATGATCCGAATAATCTTCAACCATGTAGTTACGATGTGACTCTTTCTAAGTCTATCGTTCGTTATATCGGAAGTGGCGAGATTAACGCTTCCGATAAGTCACTTAAGGATCTGGAATATTTTAAGTTCATCATTCCCGATGAGGGTTACATTCTTGAACCGGGAGAATTTATTCTCGGTTCGACAAATGAATTCGTCAATATTCCATATGATCTAGCAGCACGATATGAAGGTAAATCTTCGATGGGCCGGATCGGGTTGGCAACACACATCACTGCTGGATTCATCGATCCTGGTTTCTCGGGGGATATTACTCTTGAGATAAAGAATGAGAACAATCATCCGATTCGTATATTCCCTGGAATAAAGATCGGTCAGTTGTGTTTCTTTAAATTGATCGGTGATGTTGCAAGACCATATGGTTCTGCCAATCTTGGATCTCATTATCAGAATCAGCACGGTCCAACTCCATCGAAAGGCATGTAATATCTTACAAAGATTGAGGTGAAATTTTCATGGTATTTTCCAATACTGCAACACCGAAGTACTATGGCGAGTTTCGTCAGAAAGTAATGCGTGGAGAAATTCCAGTATGTCGTGAGATTTCCATGGAGATGAATCGAATCGATGATCTTATTCGAAATCCTGGAATTTATTACGATTCGGAACCAGTTGAAGGTTTTATTAAATTCTGTGAAAACGAACTCACTCTTACGGATGGTTCCAAGTTCCATATGCTTGATTCATTCAAACTATGGGGTGAGGAATTATTCGGATGGTATTATTTCGTTACTAAGTCAGTTTATGTTCCGAACAAAGACAAACCAGGTGGTCATTACGTAAATCGTAGGATCAAGAAACGTTTGATTAACAAACAGTATCTGATCGTTGCCCGAGGTGGCGCGAAGTCTTTGTATGATGAATTCGTTCAGGCATATTTCCTAGTCATCGATACATCCACCACCCATCAGATCACGGTTGCTCCGACAATGAAACAGGCGGATGAAGTAATGGCTCCATTGAGAACCGCAATTACTCGTTCAGTTGGTCCATTGTTTAAATTCCTAACTGATGGATGCGCTCCGGGAATGGGACCGAAATCAAAACAGGCTAAACTTGCTTCCGTAAAGGAAGGAATCAAAAACTTCCTTACAGGATCCAAGCTTGAAGTTCGACCAATGTCTATTGATAAACTTCAGGGTCTTCGAAGTAAGATAAATACCGTTGATGAATGGTTGTCGGGAGATATACGTGAGGATGTCATTGGAGCCATTGAACAGGGCGCATCCAAAATTGATGACTATGTGATTATTGCCACATCCTCTGAAGGTACCGTTCGAAATTCCGCTGGTGATACTATCAAAATGGAATTGACATCGATCCTTAAGGGTGACTATGTCAATCCACATGTTTCGATTTTCTATTATCGACTCGATGATGTACAGGAAGTATCGAACCCAGATTTATGGATTAAAGCAAATCCGAATATCGGAAAGACTGTAAGCTATGAAACTTATCAGTTGGATGTCGAACGTGCTGAGAATGCACCAGCGACACGTAATGATATTTTGGCCAAGCGTTTTGGAATCCCTATGGAGGGTTATACATACTTCTTTACCTATGAAGAAACTTTACCTCATAGGAAACGTGATTTCTGGGGTATGCCTTGTGCGATGGGTTGCGATCTTTCTCAGGGTGATGATTTCTGTTCATTCACGTTCATGTTCCCATTGGGTAATGAAACATTCGGTGTCAAATCACATAATTACATTTCTGAATACACATTATCAAAGCTTCCTTTGGCAAGTCGTCAGAAGTATGACGAATTCATCAAGGAAGGTTCGTTGATAATTATGGACGGAACCGTTCTTGATATGAATCTAGTGTATGAGGATCTTGAACGATTCATTCTTGATAATGAATATGATGTCCGATCGGTCGGTTATGATCCATATAATGCCAAGGATTTCATTGCACGTTGGGCTTTGGAAAATGGTGATTTTGCCATTGAAAAGGTAATCCAGGGCGCAAAGACCGAATCGGTTCCGCTTGGAGAACTGAAGAAATTGGCTGAAGATCGTCGATTGATTTTTGATCAAGAGATCATGTCATTCACAATGGGTAATTGTATTGTTCTTATGGATACCAATAATAATCGAAAGTTGGCAAAGCTTCGAAGAGAAGCAAAAATCGATTCTGTTGCCGCAATGATGGATGCTTATATTTCTTGGAAACTTAATCGAGATTCTTTTGAATGATACTATATATTTGGAAGGTTGTGGATAACAGTGATTATTAATGAAGACGATTACCTTGAGCACTTCGGTGTCAAAGGCATGAAATGGGGCGTTCGAAAACAAAAAGAACCACGTAATAAGAACTATACGAGTTATAATCGACGTAATGATTCTTTTAAATATGGCGATCGTGGAGTCAAACGAATTAACCGTTCCATGAATAAAGGAAAGACCTACGTGCAAGCAGCTAAGCATGAACAGAATCGTCAACGTGTAGTGAGACTAGCTGCCAGTGGTATTGCAATAATGGCATCCCCACAGGGTAGGATTTTACTAAATTATGGTTTAAATAAGGCAGTAAACAAATACGCCCATAGTCCGATTTATATGAATTATTTAAAAGCTCGTTATGGCAAAGGGTATAGTTGGGCATCTCCAGCATCTGAAGCATTGAAGGCAATCGGAAACAAAATAATTGTCGATACGACAATTGTATAATAAGGAGCATCCAATGTCTGATGAACTTTATCATTTCGGCGTCAAAGGTATGAAGTGGGGCGTTCGAAAGTATCAGAATGATGATGGATCCTTGACATCTCTCGGTAAAAAGAGAGAACAGATGCGTTATGATCAGAGGATTGCAAAATGGTACTCTACAAGATCAAACGTTGCTAAGGCTGAGTATTCACGTCGTGAATTTGAAGATGCTAAGACCCGATTGAAACTAGAAAGTCAGAATAAAAAGTCAAAACGTCAGTTGGCTCTTGAAAAGAAATACCTTGATCAGGGTTTTAGCAAAGACGAATCCGAAATTAAAGCGTATAATAGAGCAAAAACAGAAACAATTCTCAAAGTCGCTGGAGGAATTGCAGTAAGTTCTGCGGTTGCTTATGCCGCATATAAACATTATGATAAAGTAACTGATCATATTCTCAAAAACGGAAACTGGATCGGACGAATAACCAAAGATGGTTCAGAACCAGCAAATCGAGCATTTTATGGATTCGTAAATAAGCATGACCAGAAAAGATACGAGGGTCTTTATGGAAAACAGCTTGGACTGGATGGATCCGATGTGTATCGTAAAGCCATGAAAGCCGCTGGAGATATTAAGATTGCTTCTCCTGAGTCGGCTCGTAAAGTACTAAAGAACATGCTTGATAATGATAAGGAATCATTCAGTAAATTCAAGAGGGAAGTTGATATTCTTGCTGAAGCTATGGAAGGATCGATAGGTAAACAAGGTAGACTTTGGGGTAAGGCAAAGAAAGAACTTGATTCTGGAAAAATAGGCGATAATACTTATAAAGCCTTTAACACTTTGTTGGTTAATCATGATAAGGATCAGCAGAAACTTAATGAGAAATTCTATTCTGCACTGAAAAACGCCGGATATGGAGCCATTCGCGATGTTAATGATAAAGAGAATTCTGGATATTTTGCAAAGAATCCGTTGATCGTATTTGATACTGATAAGATCAATGTTGACAAATTCACTAAACTTGGGAACGATTATATTAATGGTTTGTATGGCAGGGAAACCGGAAAAATCGCTGCTCATACTTTAGTAAATTTCTTTGCACCACAAGGAGCGGCAGTCGTTGCATCTATGGGTGCTATAAAAATAGCTAATAATTCAATCGAAACTAGATTTGTAACTAAGTATCGTAAACAACATCCGAATACCAAACTATCCAATAATGAAATTTTAAAGATAAGAGAAAGTAGGTAATTCAATGTCTGAAGAACTATATCATTTCGGCATCAAAGGCATGAAGTGGGGCGTTCGACGAAGGCAAAAAAGAGCCGATCGTAAAGCCAAAAGGCAATTAAAGAAAGACATTAAGCAGTTTAATAAACGCAAATCTAATTGGGTTGATGTTTATAATAATGCTGCTGATATTTTTAATTCTAAAATCAATGATCTAAATGACAAATATTCGGATGTTGACTTTACAGATCCAAAGAATAAAAAGCAGTATGATAAATACAACAAAGAAGCTGGAAAGCTTTGGAGTGATTCATATAAGGAAATGGCAATAAAGAATATCGGTAAGGATCCAGTAACTAAAGGTTACGAATATATCGATGAATTGCCATATATGCATATGCATGATTAGAACATATTCTGATCTAAAACAGATGGGGACATTTGATGAACGATTCAATTATCTAATGCTTCACGGACGAGTAGGTGAACCTACTTTTGGATCTGAAAGATACATGAATCAAAAATTCTATCGTTCTCATGAATGGAAACGGATTCGCGATTATGTAATAGAACGTGATGGTGGGTTTGATCTTGGATGTTCGGATATCCCGATACCGGGACGAATAATGGTTCATCATATGTGTCCTCTATCTCCCGAATCATTGGAGAATTCTGACATAACCATCTTGGATCCAAATTATCTGATCTCATGTTCTATTCTTACACATAATGCTATACATTATGGTGATCAATCGATTCTCAAATTACCGATTGAACGTCATCCTGGAGATACATGTCTTTGGACTCCGATCTCCAAATGAAAGGTCAAAATGGAATCAAGTATTCTCAACACTATTAAAAAGATGCTTGGTGTCGAACCTGAAGATGATTCTTTTGATGAAGAAATCACCAATCATATAAATGGTGCATTTTATAATCTTTGGCAACTTGGAATAGGACCTAAAAATGGTTTTTTGATTAATGGATCTGAAACTACATGGTCTGATTATAGCGATAACCAATGCATCATAGCTGCATTGAAGCCATATATTCAATCTAAAGTCCGTCTTCTTTTCGATCCACCAAGCAATTCATTCGTCACTGAAAGCATCAAGAATAATATTTCCGAGCTTGAATGGCGCTTGAATATTCAGGCAGAAGGAGGATTTGATGGCTGACGAACTATACCATTTCGGTGTCAAAGGCATGAAATGGGGTGTTCGACATGATAAGAAACGTTCTGGATCATCGATATCCAGGAAAAAGAAACGAGTTGCAAGTGAGGACTATACTCGTTCCCGAGACATCATGAAGAAAAAACCTTATGAAATGTCTAATCGTGAACTTCAGGAAGCGAACAATCGTTTACAACTTGAAAATAATTATAAAAACAATAGAAGTTATAAAGGTGTTGGTAAGAAATTTGTTGACCGTTTCGAACAGACTTCGGTTCAAAAGATCGCCGATATGGCTGCAGGTGCTGTTATCGCTTACGGTGTCGCCAAAGGTGGATCTTTGCTAAAACAATATGGTCCAACACTATTAAATAATTTAGGTAGATAACAATGATCATTACTGAGGAAGATTACCTTGAGCATTTCGGTGTCAAAGGAATGAAATGGGGTGTTCGACGAGAAGCTCGCAGAGATGCTAAAGAATCAGCACGTGCCAAAATGTATTATGGCGAAGGTGCTGGTGTTCGAAGACGAAACATCAATGCTATTGTAAAGCAAAAGTCCAAGGATCCGACCTATAAAGCCGAATATGAAAAGGCGTATGCCAAACAGGATTTGAGTAAGGCTCGAAGGTCTGCGCAACGTCAGCGAACGGTTACTGATAAAACCAAAGGTTTTCGTCAAGGTGCCGGAAATGTCGGACGTGCGATTACCAGAGAAGCAACTAAAGCTGTCGGATTTGCGGCGGCTACAGCAGCTTCAGCCGCTATTGGATATGCAATCAAGAATCCGAAAGAAACTAAGGCATTTATTCAAAATGCGGGTCGTATGGCCCAAGCCGAAGTCAAGATCGGTGCGACGATCGGCAAAGCTTTTCTGAGAAATCACGGTTTCAATCTATAAGGAGGTGCCAATGTGCCAACATTATCGGACAGATTAGTTCACGCCTGGAATGCTTTTCTTCAACCGGCTTCCGATTTTAGGCCATCAATTGGATCGTCTAATTGGGCTAATCCTGATCGTCCATATTTTTCCGGCGGAACTGAACGATCGATTATTACATCATTGTATAACAAAATCGCAATTGATGTTGCGGCACTTCCGATTCGTCATTGTTATGTCAATGATGACGAGGAATATGTCAAAGACGTCAGTAGCGGTTTGAATGATTGTCTTCACTTCGCAGCAAATAAAGATCAGACATCGCGTGATTTCATTCGTGATGCTGTTCTTACAATGTTTGATGCTGGAGCTGCTGCAATCGTTCCAGTTGATCTGGACAATAGTCCAATCAACAATAATAGTTATGATATTCGATCTCTTCGAGTTGGACGTGTGAATCAATGGTTTCCGGATTATGTTGAAGTTCAGTTGTATAACGACAGAACTGGTGAAAGTGAAAAAATAACGCTTCCAAAGAGTATGGTCGCGATCGCCAATAATCCATTTTATACGATAATGAATCAGCCGAATTCGACACTTCAACGTCTTATTCATAAACTGAATCTTTTGGATGAAATGGATGACAAGACTGTATCTGGAAAATTGGATATGATAATTCAGCTTCCATTTGTTATTAAATCGGAAGCACGAATGCAACAGGCTGAGAAACGTCGTAAACAGATTGAAGACCAGCTTGCCCAGTCCAAATATGGAATTGCATATACCGATGGTACTGAAAAAGTAACTCAGCTGAATCGACCAGTTGATAATAATCTTCTCGATCAGATCAAGAATCTGAAGACAGATCTTTACAATAATCTTGGTTTTTCTGAGGCAATTGCCAATGGCACTGCTGGAGATCAGGAGATGCTGAATTACCATAACGGAACCATTGAACCAGTCATTTCAGCGATAACGGATTCCATGCAATCGAAGACTGCTCGAACCCAAGGGCAACGAATTAAGGCATTTAGGGATCCGTTCCGGCTTGTTACTGTAAACGATCTCGCCAATTCAGCATCGGTATTTCTATCAGCTGAAGTCATGACATCAAATGAAGTACGTGCTATTCTTGGACTTAAACAATCCGATGATAGCAATGCTGATCAGCTTCGTAATGCGAATATTAATCCGATTAATGAGAAACAAAACAATTCTGAATATGACGATGATATTCCACAGGATGAATATGATGATACCAATAATGAAATGGACGATTTGACAAGGACTGGTCAAAATACATAATGCCGGTAACTATTATTTGAAAAGTCAATAAAGAAATCCACAAATAAAATTAAAGGAGTCTAACCAATGAAGAGTGATTTCAGCGGTTACGCGACTAAGAACAACATTCGTTGCTCGGATGGTCGTACGATCATGCACAATGCATTTGCCGAACAGGATGGAGACGTGGTCCCCCTTGTTTGGCAGCATGATCATAATTCGCCGGATAACGTTCTCGGTCATGCATTGCTCGAGAATCGTGATGATGGTGTTTATTGCTATGGCGTGTTCAATGATACGCCGACTGCAAAGCAAGCAAGGGAACTCGTATCCCATGGAGACATCAATTCCTTGTCTATTTATGCAAACCATCTGAGTCAAAATGGTGGTAACGTCGAGCATGGTGTTATTCGTGAGGTCAGTTTGGTTCTGGCAGGAGCGAATCCGGGTGCCATGATCGATAATGTTGCCGTTCAGCACTCCGACGGGAATGTTGATGAATTGGATGATGAAGCCGTTATTTATTCGGGAGAAGAACTCAACCATTCGGATATTTTTGATATCATACAGATGGATGATGAATACGAACCCGAATATGAAGATGATATTTCTCATGCTGATGGTTCTGATGAAGATTCCGATGGTGAAACCATTCAGGATGTCTTCAATACTTTGACCGATAAGCAGAAGAATGTAGTCTATGCTCTTATCGGCCTTGCTATTGATAATGCCACTGGTAATAAAGAAAATAACACTGCCGAGCATTCGGCTTTTGAAGGAGATGCAATGAACATTTTTGAAAAGAACGGTATGGCAATGAGTACTTCCGATTATGTTTCCCACGAGGATCAGGAAGCATTCATGACTGCTGTGGCGAAGGAGAATCCGACTTCGTTTAAGGACTTCGCGATCGCTCATGCCCAGGACTATGGTATTAAGGATATTGGTATTCTTTTCCCGGATGCCAAGGCTGTTGAAAACCAGCCCGAACTCTATAAGCGCGATACTGAATGGGTTTCCACTGTTCTGAGTGGCACTCGTCATACCCCGTTCTCGCGTATTAAGACGTACTATGCTGATCTTACGGAGGATACGGCTCGTGCTAAGGGCTTTACCCTTGATCGAGATAAGAACAATCGAAAGATGGATGAGATCTTCAAGGTCGCCAAGCGTCAGACCACTCCAACTACGATCTATAAGAAGCAGAAGCTGGATCGTGATGATATCATCGACATCACTGATTTCTCTGTTGTGAATTTCCTTATGTCTGAAATGAAGGTCATGCTCGACGAGGAAATCGCTCGTGCAGTTCTGATCGGTGATGGTCGTTCTGCAAGTGATGAGGATCATATCAACAGTGAGTGCATTCGACCAATCGTTGGTGATGATGAGATGTATGTGATCTATTCCGTTGCTACCGCTGCAGATGAGGATATGACTGCATTTGTCGATCGTGTTCGTACCTCCAAGACTGGTTATCTTGGCTCTGGAACTCCGACCATGTTTATTTCTCCGTCCAAGCACGGCCAGCTTATGGTTCAGCGTGATAAGGTCGGTCGTCGTTTGTACGACACCGATGCATCTCTTGCAGCCGCAATGGGTGTGTCCGCTATTGTTGAGGTTCCGCTGTTTGAGAATCTTGTCGATCCGAAGAAGCCGAATAACAATGTGGATGCTCTGATCGTGAATCTCCGTGATTACACCATCGGTACCGATAATGGTGGTGCTGTTACTTCCTTCGAGGACTTCGATATCGATTATAACCAGAAGAAGTATCTGATGGAAACCCGTATGTCTGGTGCTCTGTCGAAGCTCAAGTCTGCGATTGTGATCGAATCCCCAAAAGCGTGACGCCCCCGGAGTCTGAGAAGCTCGGAGTCCTCACCGTGACAGCTAATGCCACTACTGGTGGTCAGACTGTTAATGTGAGCCCGGAGGCCGCTGCTGGTAATTCCCTTCGTTATCAGATCACTCCATCTACTAGCAAGCCGACTGTGAACTATAACACAACGTGCGCGGTTTCGGATCACTGGGTGAATTTCACTTCCGGTTCTAAGGTGACTGGAGCGACTGGTAATATCATTACTGTGGTCGAGGTCAATTCCCTCGATAAGGCAGTCAAGAAGGGTGAAGCCACTCTTCCAGCGCCGACTAGCGAGTGATGATATCGCATGAGGTTTCATGGAAAGATTGGTTACGGAATCGATACTGAAACCTCGCCTGGTGTATACGAAAAGAAAGTATTTGAGAAAAGTTACTATGGTGATGTCAACCGGGATACACGTCGAATCCAAGGAGGAGATGCTGTAAACCAGGGCATCACCATTAGTAACACGATAAGTATTATCGCTAAAGACGATTATGCCTATTCGCATTTTTATGATATTCTCTACGTCGTATGGCGCGGGTCAAAATGGAAGGTAGATTCCGTCGAAGTCCAAAGACCTCGTTTGATTCTTACATTAGGGGAATTGTATAATGGGGACTAGACTTGAATTGCACAATCGACTTGTTTCAATTATGAAATCGGTCGATCCCTCTTTGGCTGATCATGTATATTTTCAGCCACCTTCTAATATTAAAA
>OLPF01002858.1_pt1 | contig 10350 bp, 8 predicted proteins | sample 1673121 | NCBI WGS metagenome assembly OLPF01 (sample SAMEA3136756, study PRJEB25190) | human gut metagenome | reverse complement strand
CAGGAAGAAATCCAACGGCGCGTTTCGGAACTGGGCGCGCAGATCTCCGCTGACTATGTGGAGAAAGAACCGATTCTGGTCTGTATCCTCAAGGGCGCGTCGATCTTTTACGCCGACCTCTGCCGTGCCATTCCCATCCCCATGAACATGGACTTCATGGCCGTTTCCAGCTACGGGAACCGCACGAAGTCCTCCGGCGAGGTGGAAATCCGCAAGGACCTTTCCGGCCCCATCGACGGCCGGCATGTCATCATCGTCGAGGACATCGTCGATTCCGGCATGACGCTCTCCTTCCTCAAGGAGAACCTGCTCAGCCGGGGCGCGGCCTCGCTGCATATCGCCACGCTGCTGGATAAGCCGGAGCGCCGCCGCGTGCCGCTGCATGTGGATTATTCCGGCTTCACGATTCCGGATGAATTCGTCGTCGGTTACGGCCTCGATTACGCGGAAAAGTATCGCAACCTGCCGGACATCGGCGTGCTGCGCCCGGAAATCTATGAATAATACGCTTTCGCCGCGGCGCAGGCCGCGTCAACTGGAGGTTCCCATTGAAAAAATCATATAAGGGCTTTCCGATTTACGCGCTGATTATCATCGGCGTGCTGATTGCGACGCAGCTTTTCTCCTCGTCGTTCAGCAGCCAGCGCGGGCAGAAAATCGAGGCGGCCAAGCTGTTTGAGTATATCGACAGCGGTGTGATCGACGCCGTCGCGCTGGAAAGCAGCACGGCCTACGCGCACATGAAGGCGAGCTCCATTCCGCTTTCCGCGTTTTCCAATGCGGCGTATGATTTCAGCGCCGTCATTTCGCGGGATACGTTTGTGGAGACCTGCCGCCAGCTTGCCGCCAGAAAAGCGGGCAAGCCGCTGGAGGACATCACGGAGATTGACCTCGGGTTTGACCTGATCTATCTGCCGCAGCCCGCGACGCCGTGGCTGCTGGATATGCTGCCGTATATCATTATGACCGTCGGTCTGATGGTGTTCTGGCTGATGATGATGCGCCAGCAGGGCGGTGGCGGCGGCAAAATGATGACCTTCGGCCACAGCCCGGCGCGCGTGTTCGAGCCGGACGGCAACCGCATCACCTTTGCGGACGTTGCCGGCGCGGTGGAAGAGAAGGAAGAGATGCAGGAGCTGGTCGAGTTCCTCAAGAACCCGCGCCGGTTTACGGCGGTCGGCGCGCGGATTCCCAAGGGCGTGCTGCTCGTCGGCCCGCCCGGCACGGGCAAAACGCTGCTGGCCAAGGCTGTTGCGGGCGAGGCGGGCGTGCCGTTCATGTCCATCTCCGGTTCGGATTTTGTGGAGATGTTTGTCGGCGTGGGCGCGAGCCGCGTTCGCGACCTGTTCGATCAGGCGAAGAAGCACGCGCCGTGCATCGTCTTTATCGACGAAATCGATGCGGTGGGCCGCAGGCGCGGCGCGGGCATGGGCGGCGGCCACGACGAGCGCGAGCAGACGCTCAACCAGCTTCTCGTCGAGATGGACGGCTTCGCGGTGAACGAGGGCGTGATCGTGCTGGCGGCGACGAACCGCAAGGATATTCTCGACCCGGCGCTGCTGCGTCCCGGCCGGTTTGACCGGCAGATCACCGTCGGCTACCCCGACGTACGCGGCCGCGAGGCGATTCTGCGCGTCCACGCAAAGGAGAAGCCGCTGGCGGATGACGTCGATCTGGCGAACATCGCCAAGCGCACGCCGTATTTCGCGGGCGCGGATCTGGAAAACATTATGAACGAGGCCGCGATTCTCTGCGCGCGCGAGGGCAAGGAGAAGATCACCATGCGCCACCTGAACGACGCGATTGAGCGCGTGCAGATGGGGCCGGAAAAGAAGAGCCATATCGTCAGCGACGAGGACAAGCGCCTTGTCGCCTGCCACGAGGCGGGTCACGCGATTGTCGGCGAGCTGCTGGGCGGCTGCGACGACGTGCATCTGGTGACGATCATGCCGCGCGGCGGGAGCGGCGGCCACACGCTGCTGCTGCCGGACAAGGAGAGCGATTTCACCACCCGCACGCAGCTTCTGGACTTTGTGGCGATGGCGCTTGGTGGCTATGCGGCCGAAACGCTCGTCATGGGGCAGATGTCCACCGGCGCGAGCAGCGACTTGCAGCGCGCGACCGATATCTGCCGCCGGATGGTGACGCAGTACGGCATGAGCGACGACATGGGGCCGATCTATCTCGGCGGCGACCACGACGAGGTGTTTCTGGCGCGGGATTACGGCCAACAGAGCCGCACGTACAGCGAGGACGTTGCGGCGCGGATCGACGCGGAGGTGCAGCGCAAGATGAACGACGCGCTCGCCCGCGCGACGGCGATTCTCAAGGAGCATCGCGCGCAGCTCGACGGCCTCTCCGACCTGCTGGTGGAGAAGGAGACGATCGACCGCGCGGAGTTCGTGGCCTTCCTCAAGGGCGAACCCTGCCCCGAAAAGAAGGAAGAAAACGTGCTCAGGGAGCCGGAACAGGTTTAACAGACAGGCGGACGCCGTGCCGAAAAAAGGCGCGGCGTCTGCTTTTCCCTATCGCGCGGCAAAACTGCGCGACACGGAAAGGCATGACCATGGGAGGAACGACATGAAAGCGGATTTGCACCTTCATTCCACCGCGTCGGACGGGACGCTCGAACCGGGCGAGCTGGTCGCACTGGCGGCCGAACTGGGCTTTACCCATCTGGCGCTGACGGATCACGACAGCGTGGACGGGCTTGCGCGCGCGACGGACGCGGCGAGGGATTGCGGCGTGACGCTGATCCCCGGCGTGGAGCTGAGCTGCGGCGCGCAGAAGGAGATTCACATTCTCGGTTACGGGTTTGATCCATACGACGAGCGGGTGCTGGAATTCTGCCGCACACGCACGATGGAGCGGCAGGAGCGCGCGGCGAAGATGGTGCGTCAGCTTTGCGAAAACGGTGTGGAGATTTCGCTGGATCGCGTGATGGAGCTGGCGCGCGGCGTGGTGGCGAGGCCGCATGTGGCGCGCGTGTTGGTGGAGGCGGGCTACGCCAACTCGGTGAGCAGCGCGTTTGACAAGTATCTGCTGCCGGGAAAATGTGGCTACGTGCCCAAGGCGGAGGTGAAGGTCGCGGAGGCGGCTAAGCTGATTGCGGGTGCGGGCGGCGTCGCCGTTCTGGCTCATCCGATGGAATTGAAGATGGGCGAAATGACGCTCGAATCGCTCGTGCACGAGTGGCACGGGCAGGGGCTCGCGGGGATCGAGGTATATCACCCGAGCGCGGCGAACAACAGCCTGCCGTTCCTGCTGCATTTGGCCGAGCGGGAGGGGATGCTCGTGACCGGCGGCAGCGATTTCCACGGGCCGCAGGTTCGCCAGAGCTGCATCGGCGATGGGCTTGACCGCTGGACGACGGCGGAGGCGGACGTTCAAAAGCTGCTGAACCGAATCGGGCTTTGATAGGGTTTGAACAGAGCTTGAATCGGGCTTGAATGGAGCTTTTGCGGAACGGTGAAATGAAACCACACGGATACGCATAATATGGAATCAAAGGCGAGGTGATCGAATTGCCGACGATGACACAGGCGGGCTACACGCCCCCGCAGAAAAGCGCGCCGACGCGGGCGAACCCGCCGGGAAAGCCGAAAAAACCGAAGAAAAACAGAAAACAGAAAAAGGGAATCGGCGCGGCCGGCATTGTTTCGCTGGTGATCTTTCTGATTGCGGTGCTGATCGGCTCCTGCGTGCTGTTTCTGTATGCGCAGACCGCGCCATACAGCGACACGTTTTTGCCGGGGACGACGGTTTCCGGCTATGCGCTTGGCGGGTTGACGGCGCAGGAGGGGGCGGCAGCGCTGGCGATGCTGACCGACGACGCGGTTGACGCATGGCGGTATACGCTGACGTGGGGCGACCAAACCTATACGCTGGACAGCGCGGCGATTTCGCTTTCCGTCGATGTCGCCGCGACACTCGATCCGCTCTGGCAGGTCGGACGCGACGGGAATATGCTCACGCGGTATCTGGCGATGCTGTCCCTTCGCGGGGACGGACGCGCGGAAAAGCCGGTGCTGACGTATGACATGGACGCGGTGGATGCGTTTTTGAGCGATATCAAGGCGCAGGTTGACCGCGCCAGTGTGGATGCGACCGTGACCTATGTGCAGGGCAACAGCGAGCCGTTCCGCTTTACGGATGAGCAGACCGGGCTGGAATTGGACACAGACGCCATCCGCGCGCGGATGGAAGCGGCCATTTTAAGCCTGTCGCCGGGGACGGAAGCGCTTCAGCCGAAGGAGATTTCGCCCAATGTCTACCGCGCGGAGCTTGAAAACGCAACGGTGCTGCGCGCGAGGGTGGTCATGCCGCTTTCCGGCAGCGCGGCGGCGCAGGAGAACGCGGCGCTGGCGGCGGCGCAGTTCCAGAACGTGCGGCTTGAAGCGGGCGAGCGCCTTTCCTTCAACCAGACCGTCGGTCTGCGCACGGATGAATCCGGCTACGTGCAGGCGGAAGAACCGGCCTACGGGCAGGATATCTCCGGCATCGGCGGCGGCGCCTGTCAGGTGTCCACGGCGCTGTATCGTCTGGCGCTGCTCGGCGGACTGGAAGTTGCGGAGCGCAGCGCGGCGGTTTATCCCGTTCCCTATTGCGAGGCGGGGCAGGAGGCGGCGGTCTCCGATCAGGGGCTGGATCTGGTCTTTGTCAACAATACGCAGACGCCGCTATTCCTGACGGCGCGCGTTTACGGCACGGACGACGGACAGACGATGGAGCTTCAGCTCATCGGCCAGCCGACGGACGGTCGGTTTGCGCTTGAAAGCGAAATAGAGACGATCGACGCGCCGGATGAGCCCGTCTATGTGCGCGACAGCGAGGGACGCTACGCGACGTATACCGACGAGCGCATCCCCGTGGGCGAAGCGATGCCCGGCTGCCGCGCGACGGTGAAGCGGATCAATGAAAGCACGGGGCAGACCGAGATCATCTCGGAGGATACATACGACGCGGCGGCGCAGATTGTCTACGTCGGCGTTCAGCGAAGGGATTAAGGAAAAAATAAATCAAATATACAGGGAGGAAAACAGCATGGAAAAGGTTTGCTTTAAGACGAAAAAGGGCCCGGCGGCGCTCGGACCGTATTCCACGGCGACGATTTACGGCGGCGTGATTTACCTGAGCGGCATGATCGGCGTGAACCCGCAGACCGGCAAGGCGCCGGAGGGCGGCACGCTGGCGCAGGCGGCTCAGGCGTTTGAAAACATCAAAACCGTGCTCGGCGAATTGGGCGCGGACACGGCCGATGTGCTCAAGACGACGGTTTATCTGACCAACATGGCGGATTTCGGCGAGGTCAACAAGCTCTACGCCGAGGTGTTCGGCCCGGATTATCCGGCGAGAACCTGTGTGGAGGTTTCCGCGCTGCCGATGGGGCTTTCCATCGAGGTGGAGTGCATCGCCCGCGCTAAGTAAACCATGAAAAAAACGTCCAAGGCGAAACAGACCGCTCGTCTGTTTTGCCTCGGACGTTTGCTGCAAAAGGGGAAAACGCGCTCGGCTTTTATTTCGGCTCTTATGACGACGGATGTGAAAGCGGAGCGTTTCGCATGCGGCGAGCGCCGCGTGTGTCAGAAAAAAAGGAGGCGTCCCACTGTGAGAGAGAGCTTTTCTCCGCAGGAAATCCGCTATTTGAAGCTGCTGCGCAAGCAGTATCGAACCATTCAGGAGGCGTCCGCCGAGGTGGCGCATCTTCGCGCCGTGCTGCGCCTGCCCAAGGGCACCGAGCATTTCCTTTCGGATCTTCACGGCGAGCACGCCGCCTTCCTGCATATTCTGCATAACGCGAGCGGCGTCATCAAGCGCAAGATCAACGACCTATACGGCGATATTCTGTCCAGCCACGAGCGGGACATGCTCTCCACGCTGATCTATTACCCGGACGAGAAGCTGGCGCTGCTCAAAAAGCAGGGGATTGTCAATGCGGAATGGTATCGGCTGACGATCTATCGGCTGCTCGAGGTCTGCCGGATGTGCTCGGTGAAATACACCCGCAAGCGCGTGCGCGACGCGATGCCCAGAGGGATGGGCGCGCTGATGGAGGAGATGCTGCTCAGCGACAACACGCCGGACAAGGAGGGCTATTACCGCGAGGTGATGCAATCCATACTGGAAACCGGACAGTCCGACGCGATGATTATCGCGCTCAGCGGCGTGATTCAGGCGTTGGCCATCGACAGGCTGCACATTATCGGCGATATCTTTGACCGCGGGCCGCGCGCCGATCTGATTATGGACGCGCTGGAAAACTACCATCAGGTCGATGTGCAGTGGGGCAACCACGACATCGCGTGGATGGGCGCGGCGGCGCTCTCGGAGGCCTGCATCGCGCAGGTGATCGTGACCTCCGTGAAATACGGCAATCTGGAAACGCTCGAGGTCGGCTACGGCATTTCGCTGCGCCCGCTGGCGACGCTGGCCGCCGCCTGCTATGCGGATGACCCGTGCGAGGCGTTTTTGCCGCGCGACAACGGCGAGGAGCTGCACGAGGACGAGATGGAGCTGGCGCGCATGCACAAGGCCGCCGCCATTCTGCAATTCAAGCTCGAAGGGCAGCTGCTCAGCCGCCATCCGGAATACCGCATGGAGAGCCGTCGGATTCTGCACCACATTGATTTTGAAAACAGGACGGTGGAGATCGACGGAAAGGCGTATCCGCTGAGAAGCTGCGCGTTCCCGACGATTGACCCCGCCGATCCGTATGCGCTCACGCCGCTTGAACGCGAGGTGATGGAGCGCATGGTGCTGGAATTTGCCCATTCCGAAAAGCTCCAGCGGCATGTTCAGTTTTTATACAGCGCGGGCGGCATGTACCTGCGCTGCAACGGCAATCTGCTCTATCATGGCTGCATCCCGATGGAGAAAAACGGCGATTTCGCGGCGGTTCCCGTCCATACGGACGAGGCGCTGCGCGGGCGCGAGGCGATTGACGCGGCGGACGTCAAGGCGCGTCAGGGCTATTTCTCCACGCCGGGCACGCTGGAGCGCGAGGACGGGCAGGACTTTCTGTGGTATCTGGGCAGCGGCCCCAATTCGCCGCTGTTCGGCAAGGACAAGATGGCGACGTTCGAGCGCTATTTCGTCGCGGACAAGACGACGCACGTTGAAAACAAAAACCCCTATTACGATTTCCAGAACGACGAGCAGACCGCGCTGCGGATTCTCGGCGAATTCGGCTTATCCGATTCGGGGTTCATCATCAACGGCCATGTGCCGGTCAAGCTCGGTCAGGGCGAAAGCCCGATTCGCGCCGGAGGCCGCCTGCTCGTCATCGACGGCGGCTTATCCCGCGCGTATCAGCCGGTGACGGGCATCGCGGGGTACACGCTCATATTCACCTCGCACGAATTGAATCTGGTCGCGCACCAGCCGTTTGAATCGACGGCGGCGGCGATTTCCGCCGAGCAGGACATTCATTCCGTGCAGAGCCTGGTCAAGCGGATGCCGCATCGCCTGCTGATCGACGACACGGACGACGGCGAGGAGCTGCGCTGCCGCATTGACGACCTGATGCGGCTGATTACGGCTTATCGAAAGGGCGTTATCAAGGAAGCGCGCAGCTGATGTGGCCTTCTGGCACAAAGCGCGAGTCGGCGGAAGTTGGCTTTTCGAACGCGCTGCGCCCGAAGAATCATTTGGTCAAGGCTCTGGCTCATAAACAGCAGATTGTCGTCATCGACGCAGAGATATGCGTTTTCCAGCTGGGAACGCTGGAAGGAAAGCGTATAAAGTGGCGGCATAAAGTGCTCCTCTCTGAAACGGATGGGAATATGCAGCCGACCGCGCCCGGCCAGCCTTTACAGCCGGGCGGGCGCGGCGGGAGCCGATGCGGCGCATGTTCCTGATGGAGTACATGTATGATAACAGACTTCGGGGAGCGGCTCAACCGAAACCTTTGTCGAACAGGGTCGAACGGCAGAATTTGGCCGTTTTACAAAAAAACGGGGCTGAAATCATCCCATAAATCACTCAAAAAATAAAGGAGGCCGAGCGGGTTGGAATCTACGAGAATGCACGGCGGCGAGAAATGCGGCACTTATCTGCGCGCGGCAAAGCACCCGGCGCTCATCGTCTTTGATCTGGATGGAACGATTGCGGACAGCCGCGATATGGCGCGCGAAAGCTATAAGCGCGTGTTTGCGATGATGGGGTACGGCATGATTACCGACGAGCTGGCGGACAGCTTCAACGGGCCGGACGCGGACGAGGTCTGCCGCGTGATGGGCATTGGGCCGGACAGGCGCGAGCTGTACGATAAGCTGGTCGATCAGAACGACGTGGAGCTGATGAGCACGATGGGGCGCATGTTCCCCGGCACGATTCGGATGTTCGACGAGCTGGCGCCCCACGCGACGCTGGCCATTTTGACCAACGGAAGCCAGCGATACTGCGAGGCCAGCATCGAGGCCTTCGCGCTATCGCCGTATATCGCGCTGCACAGCGGCTTTGTCAGCGGCGTGACCAAGGCACAGCGAATCCGCCAGTGGCAGGCCGAAACGGGTGCGACGATTGTGATTGTCGTCGGTGACCGCGTGACGGATATCGAAAACGCGCGCGCGGCGGGCGCTTACGCCATCGGCGTGACCTACGGCATGGGCGACCGGGAAGAACTGGCCGGGGCAGATTGCCTGTGCAACACGCCGCAGGAGGTTGCGGCCTGCTGCATGCGCCTGATCGACGCGCAATGAGCGGTTGCTTTTTTCCCCGCCACGCGGTACAATAAGAGGCAGGTTTTGCCGCCGACCGGGCGAGCAGGCATGCGCAGAGCAGAGGAGGACATTCCCATGGATAAAAAGAATAAGGCGGTTGTCACCGTCGTCGGCAACGATACCATCGGCATTATCGCCCGTGTGAGCGCGGCGCTGGCCGCGCACAACGCGAACATCTTGGATATCTCTCAGACGGTGCTTTCCGGCATGTTCAACATGATGATGATCGTGGATGTTTCGCTCAGCGATTTTGACACGCTCTCCGCGGCGCTTTCCGCGCTGGGCGCGGAGCTCGGGCTTCAGGTTCGGATTCAGCGCAGCGAAATCTTCGACGCGATGCACCGCATCTGATGGAGGAACGAGATGATCAATACATCTGAAATTTTGCAGACGGTGCGGATGATTACCGAGGAAAAGCTCGATATCCGCACGATTACGATGGGCATTTCGCTCTATGACTGTGTGCATCCGGATCGGGATATTCTCTATCGGAACGTCTACGACCGCATCACCACGCAGGCGAAGGATCTGGTCAGAACGGGCGAGGCGCTGGAACGCGAGTTCGGTATTCCGATTGTCAACAAGCGCATTTCTGTCACGCCCGCGAGCCTTGTGGCGGCGGCCTGCGGCGATCCCGTGGTGGTTGCGCGCGCGATGGACGCCGCGGCGAAGGAGACGGGCGTGAACTACATCGGCGGCTACACCGCGCTGGTGCAGAAGGGCATGACCGCTTCGGACCGCGCGCTGATCGCGTCCCTGCCGGAGGCACTCTCCACGACGGAGCGCGTCTGCTCGTCGGTCAACGTGGCGTCCACGCGCGCGGGCATTGACATGGACGCGGTTCGCCTGTGCGGGCAGGCGGTGAAGGATATCGCCGCCGCGACGGCGGACACGGACGCTTCCGGCTGCATGAAGCTGGTCGTCTTTGCCAACGCCGTGGAGGATAACCCGTTTATGGCGGGCGCGTTCCACGGGCCGGGCGAGGGCGACTGCTGCATCAACGTGGGCATTTCCGGCCCCGGCGTGGTCAAGCGCGCGCTGGAAAACGAGGCGAAGGGGCAGCCGTTTGACGTGGTGGCCGAGACGATCAAACGCACGGCGTTCAAGATCACGCGCGTGGGTCAGTTGATCGCCAGAGAGGCTTCCGCGCGGCTGAACGTGCCGTTCGGCATCGTCGATCTCTCCCTTGCGCCCACGCCCGCGATGGGCGATTCCGTGGCGCACATCCTCGAAGAGATGGGGCTTGAGGTCTGCGGCTGCCACGGCACGACCGCGGCGCTGGCGCTGCTCAACGACGCGGTGAAGAAGGGCGGCGTGATGGCTTCGAGCCATGTCGGCGGCCTTTCCGGCGCGTTTATCCCGGTCAGCGAGGATATCGGCATGATTAACGCCGCCGCGCGCGGGGCGCTCAGCCTGGAAAAGCTGGAGGCGATGACCTGCGTGTGCTCGGTCGGTCTGGATATGATCGCCGTGCCGGGCGATACGCCGGCCTCGACGATTGCCGCCATCATCGCGGATGAAGCGGCCATCGGCATGGTCAACAGCAAGACCACCGCCGTGCGCGTCATCCCCGCGCCCGGCAAGAAGGCCGGCGATACGGTCAACTTCGGCGGGCTGTTCGGCTTCGCGC
>OLPF01002857.1_pt1 | contig 10358 bp, 10 predicted proteins | sample 1673121 | NCBI WGS metagenome assembly OLPF01 (sample SAMEA3136756, study PRJEB25190) | human gut metagenome | reverse complement strand
ATATTTTTCTTGCGGCAGCCTCCATATCTGAAACTGTGGAAATCTGCATATCTGCTATTTTCTCTGCCTCTGGAATATTCGGAGTAAGTACATCGGCCAGTGGAATTACTGTGTCTATCAAGGTGGAAACCGCCGTAGGATTCATCAATGGGCAGCCATTTTTGGCATACATAACAGGATCGATCACAACATTTTCCGGCTTGTACTGTTTGACTTTTGCTGCAACTGCTTTCATACATTCTGGCGTGGAAAGCATACCAATTTTCACAGCGTCCACCTCAATGTCCTCAAAAACAGCGTCTATCTGTTTTTCAATCATATCCGGGGTAATATCTTGGATGTCGATAACACGGCTGGTGTTCTCTGCAACAACAGAAACAATAACACTCATTCCAAATACGCCGTGAGCAGAAAAAGTTTTCAAATCAGCCTGAATACCAGCACCACCGCTGCAATCTGATCCGGCAATAGACAACACCTTTTTCATTTTTCTGCAGCTTGATCTCAGCTGCGATTCTTCCTACTGCATGAAAATTGTTCATTGTAATTACTCTCCTTTCGATTTATCTACTCATCACTTGTTAGTGGAGTAAATTCTTTGCCGTTGATATACAGATTTCCGTTTCTGTACTCACCTTCTATCTGATTTCCGTCCAGCCAGTAAACAAGCTCGTTGTCGTCTTTTAGGAAATGACCGGAAACCATCCTCTCTTCTTTATCTCCTACCCAGCGCGAGTAGGAATAATCGTTTGTGTGACGCCAAAACAGCCATAGTTCCTCATAGATTTCCTGTCCGTTTTCGGTGCCGCTCCAGCTCCAGGCCTCTTTTGAGGCAAGATCATCTTCCATTGCTTTCTGCTCATACTCGGTAAGTCCTTCTTCATAGGTTGGCTGTGTGGCAGCTGTATTTGTCTGTTTCTTTTCTGCATCAGCATCAGCTCCACTTTCAGAGGAACGTTTTTCAAGAGGATCCAAAAACAGAAAAGCCGCAAGTAACAATACCAGCACTCCGAAAACGATAAGAAGTTTTTTCTTTTTTTCATCCATTGTTTTTTCTCCTGTTACTTCCCAAAAAGATAAGGATACGGATCTGTTCGATACGCAGTCCCATATCCTCCATTCCAGACTTCAATATGATAGTGCGGTCCGGTGGAGTTTCCTGTAGATCCCGACTTTGCGATCTGCTGACCAGCCGTTACCTTATCACCCTTACTCACAAGAAGCTTGCTCGCATGTGCATATAGCGTATAAAGCTTACTGCCATGGGAAATGATCACATGATTTCCCCAAGACGGATGATAATATGCAGCGACTACTGTACCATCTGCACAGGCAAGCATCGGCGTTCCTGTCGGTGCTGCAAGATCTATCCCACCGTGGAGTTTTCTGCGGCCAGTAATCGGATGGATTCTCATGCCGAATTTACTAGTCACAGCCAACTTTTTAGGTGCAGGAAAAACGAATTTTCCTCCTGCATAGATTCCACCGGAAAAATCGATTTCCTCGTCTGGATCTACAGTACCAGATTCCTGACTTTGCTGTGCAGCTGCAGAGTCTGAATAAACGCCTTCTGCTATCATCGAAATCATCATCACGCCTAAGACAAAAAAAAGTACTGCTGCAACAACGCCTCCAATGATCACTTTCTTCATTACCGTCCTCCATCGAAGTAGTACTGTTCTTCATCCTGCAGCCTGATCTTAAGCTGCAGGTTCCTGTCTCCCGCGATCGACAAAATACAATTTCCCTGCTCCAGCATCGGTATGGACTCGATTTCAATTTCCGAAAAGCTTCCTTGAAATGCCTCCCGGATCTTCGGCAGGGAATTGGAATCCTGCATCATCATAAACTTGTATGTCGTCAATTCAAACAATACCTTCATTTTATCCACTGCATCTGCATCCGCTCTGTCCGGAATGAAATCTCGTATTGATTGTGAAGCAAGCCCCAGCCCACCAAAATATTTTCTGAATTCACGTACCATACGTATCACTTCATCGATACCGGCTGTTTTATTAGCATTGATCGTAAGATGCGACTCATCCATGAGTACCAGAAAATGCACAATATCCTCTTCCTTGATCTTCTTCTCACGTACTAGCTCCTTCATAACGCTGCCGTTTGCTACACAGTTATCGAAACAGATTGAAAGCGCATTATATATCTGAGCATCGAAAACCTGATCATCTTTTCTGGTCAAGTTCTTCACATTAAAGCACACAACTTTTTCATCATAAAAATTATTGATGGTCGTATGTCCATTAAAGGTTTTTCCATGAGTAGTGCAAAGATCCCGAAGTTTCAGCTCGATGTCTTCCAGTATCGGCAATTTGTTTTCACGGATATTCGTTCGCTGAAAAATAATGTCTGCATTCTTTTCAAAATGCTGGATCATATACGTAGTTAACGCCAGCAGATCCGAAAGTATAGGAAAATCTTCCGGCTGCATCTCTTTTAAATCCCGTATAAGTTCGCCGTTCTGATTACAGATCCCGCACTTCATGTAAAGCACCCTCAAAAGCTGTTTTAAAATCAGGATCTCATTCTCGCTGACCTCTCCGCCTTTCAAGTAGGTGTAAATGACCCCAACTTTACTCATGTGATTTTCAAACGCGATAGCCTGATTTTCATCGTTAGGAAGGATCTGCAGAATATTTATGATATTGCCTGACTGGCCATCAAGATAAATGATCGTTCCGCCCAGTTTTTCCGTCAGCATCGTAAACTCACCGTTTACATCAAAGATCCGGATGATATCTCCCCTGATTGCACGATCGAGTAATATCTTCTTGAGCGTTGTAGATTTACCAGATCCTTTTTTTCCTACGCATAGAAAATCATATGAAACTCGTACTTTTGTTTTATAGAAAAGATCAAACAAAACCGGACCGCCGGATTCAGTCTGCCCTAAATAAAACCCGTGCGGATCAGAAAGTGATGAAAAATGAAACGGATTTCCTGCGGCTAGCGTAGACGACAGGATCGGCTGCCCTTCACGTGCAAAGATCCCCTCCTGCTGCCTTTGAAACGGAAGAAAAACATTTCTCCAGTCCTGCTTTGTCTCATTAAGACAAACAGCACACTTGAAGTCTGTCAGTTCTTTCATCAGCTCTTTGACTCTCGTCTCAGCTTCATACATGGTGTCTGCTGCAACGAAAATGCGAATCGCGATGCTTTTCATGATCTTTCCGTAAGATGCGATCTCCCGGTACATGGATTCAAGCTCTGCATACTGGATCTCTGCATCTAGCATCTCCATATCCGTCTTGGCTGTTTTATATCTGCTGTTCTGCTCCTCTAACGATCTTTTTAGATTCTGCCGGACCTTCCACGGCTCTACTGATGAAATGTCAACAACTCCTATCGTATCGTCGTTGTTCAAAAGCATCGTAAGCCAGTGCATGGACACTCTTTTAGGATACTCGTATATATAGATACACGCCTCATATCCGCCACCTGTCTGAATGAATTTTTCGTGCGTAAAATCAATCCCTCCAAGAGGCGACACGCTTTCGATAAACTGTGGATTGATATGTTCCAGCTCTTTTTCGGTTAATTTCTTTCCCAGCACACGCTCTTTTAGTTTATCTGCTATCATCACGATTCATCACCTGCCATATTCTTATTGCATAACTTCCGAATAATTGCTTTTTTCCGTGCCGGAGAAATTGTCTTTATCAGCGGATGTCCGGTTTTACCGATAGAACCTGTGATATTGATATATTTATCTTTATAATCAGCAAAACCTTTTGAAAAAAAGCACAAAACAAAAGACTGGGTAAGAAAAAGCCGCGGGATCCCCTGCAGCTCTTCCATTCTCATTTGCAGAAAATGCCGATATCCGGGATTTTCTGTTCGATCTAAAAGATGAGAAAGATACCTTTGCTGTGAATCTGTTTCTGCGGGAAAACTGAATGAAATGATCTTAAGATCATCCGAATACGTATCAAAAAGCTTTTCCCAGAGCATCTTATCAAACAGCAGCTGATCATCTGACAAATTCCTAAGATCCTTTGTTATGATTTCAAGGAAATCACAGAATGTGCCGTCCTCCATCACAGCAAGCCCAAGCTGTTCGTCAAAATCAACGATCGGAAGCGGAATCAGCAAAGAAGGATCGATCTTTTCTTTTTGAGGCTCCTGCTTTGCAGCATCATCCTCATGCTTTTTAGTTTTCTTCGATAAATTCAATTTCGCCATGTGCCCTCCTTCCCGTCATATGAAACCTGTTATTCTTTAAAGACAGAAAATATATGATGAGTGATTCATACAACCTTTTTTTAGGATTTTTCCTTGATTTTCTTGTAAGGATAAATGCGACGATCACATTGAATGCTGTGTAGAAGAATGACAGCTTATCATAAATCAAGCCGTCAAAACTGGACATTATAAACCAGTATCCAAAAATGATCGCAAGATCAAGAAGAAAAATTCCTTTTCCGAAATATGTTTCTGACTTTATTTCGTGAGGTATATTAAGATCGCCATAATCCATATCTGCTCTCCCTTCGTTTATCGTTTCAGATTTTTACGATCTGTCACTGAGTCCCTTACTTTCCGCACACCAGAATTAAGAGGCACTGACTGCGATCGCTGCGGTACATGTTTACTGCTGCTTCCTCCCGGCATCCGGGACGCTGCTGCGGAATTTTTAGATCGCAAATTTCCTGACTGGCTTTTAGCTGCGCCTCTCGGATCTTTTGCCTCGTTTCTGCCAGAGTTGCTATTTGCTAAATTGGACTGAGACTGATTTTGCAAGGATTCGCTTGTATGCTCTCCTGTCATCTTTTCTCTAGCTCCCTTTGCTGCATTTTGACCAAATCCAAGAAGCCCCTTTCCATCAGTTGCATTATGCACTGTCTTTCCCGGCTCCTTTGCGGCATCTTTTGCCTTTTTACTCATCTTGTTAAGCCCCTCTTTTCCAACAGCGGCGGTTCCAACACCTTTAGCAGCTTTACCCGCAGCCGATGCAGCTCCTTTTCCGGCTCTTGATGCCATACTGCCAAATCCCCGTGCGATATCAGCACCGCTCTTTGCAGCGAGAACGGTTTTCCATACACCGGAAAAGCCAGCATCCACACCAATGATCCGCTCTATGATATTCGGACCATCGAGGATCGCCCAAACTAAAGCTATGTGCATTCCAAGCTGCGGAACAAGTGAAAGGTTCGAAGAATTGATCCAGGTGAATGCCACAAAATAGATCCCCATAAAGGCCGCTAAAACAAACATTGCGGCAAAATGTGCGATGATGTCTTTGATTGCCTCTTTGATGCGCTGACCAGTCGTAAGGTCGGTCACTGCAATAAAGGGTGTATAAATCATCGCCCCGGCAAGATCGATCACGATCTTGGCCGCTCGTATGATCAGAAAAAACAATAAAAACGACATGCAGCCCAGCATCACAAATATTCCAAACCAGCTCGTTATTTGATAGCGGTAGTAGTAATTACTTGCAAATTTTACCCAACTATCGATTTTGGCAAGTTCATACTTCCCGGACTCATCTGATGCTTCCAGCTTGTTTTCCCATACAGATTGATGCTTTAAGGTATAATCTTTTGATTCGTAATCCATACGGGAGTTAATATCGATTGTCTTCCACGTGTTACTATTGAAATTGTTATATCCTGACCCCTTCTTAAGTCCTTTTGGAAGACTGGTATCCGTCATGTTCTTATCCACTTTTCTAAGATCCACAATTGATTCTTTTAATACGGTACCCGAAATCGAAGTGATCTTTTTTTCATTTCCGCTGTTATTCCATTGCTGTGTCACAAAATGCGATGATGCTACAGTCAGATTTCCGATTTTTTGCATCATAAGCGGCATCCCAGATAAGATCAGGATCATAACGAATACGCACATGACCGTGTTTAATTCTTTCTGTCCTTTTTTCATGATCAAATAGAGACCAAAGCCAACTACCGAAACAAGAAAGAAAGACTTATACAGCACTGAATAGCGAGATACCAAAGCCAGGATCTCATCACTATAGGAAAATGTGATTGCATCAAAAACCTGTTGCAAGCCAGAATAAAGAGAATCGCCCATCCATGCTAAAAATTTAATGATCCCAAATCCGATCACGCGCAGTGCATCATTAGGGTAACTTGAAATATCTGCAATATCATAAGCTTCAAGCTTTTTTAAAAATGTGATCTCGCTGCTTTCTGCTGCCGCTATTTGTGCTGTTAACAAAAATGCTGCTACGCAAATAAGAAAAAAGGAGATCCTGCAAAATCTACATGATCTCCTTTGCTGCGTTATAGAATCAAGTGTTATCATAAAACCTCCCTCCTGCCTGCATTAAGGATTTCCTGCTCAATCAGATCTTTTAAATAAAGTTCCTCTTCTGTCACAGGTTTTTCTGAAAGAGGCAGCACCAGATCTAAGAGGTCAAACCCCTTTTCCTGTATCCTACGGCTGTTACAACCCCAAAGGGTATGTGCATACTCTATCAGGCTGCTGTTTATCAGAACATATTCAGGGTTCTGAACCTGAACAATCCCCTCATCATCCTCATAGCATTTTCCAGCTTCAAGATACAGAATCATTTCCTGCGGCGTGAGATTCAAAAGCGACAGTGCTGATTTCAGTCTGATATAATCTGCTTCTTCACGTTCTGCCACCTGACCGTCAGGTGCTGCAGAAACGATCGGAACGAATGGAGCATTTTTAAACTGCAGAAACTTCATATATTTTTCCCCGCTTCTGGATCTTTCCTGCAGATCGATATGAGATGTTGTTTCCACATAACCACTTACGATTTTTATCTTCATGTCTTTCAGATAGGTTACTTTCGATCGCATCTGTGCCAAACGATCTGACTGATAGAGCAGCTGATCCTGCGGAAAAACATCTCCCAGGAACTGATAGGCATATTTCATCCGGTACTCTCCCATATTAGCGATCGGATGCGCCTTAACTGCAATCTTTTCCTTTGTTCCCTTAGCTTCGCGGTACATCGGTCGAAGCACGACAGTTTCGCCCATTTCTAAAATCATAAGTTCGGCTGCAGTCAACAGCGGTTTTTCATCGCTCATTTCAGTCAGTTCCTTAGATATAGACAGTTTTTTTCCGGTACGGTTGACCGTAGTAATCGTCTCTGGCCCCAGCTTCTTCGATATTTCATCAGCTGTATCATTGTCCCCAGTCATAATATAGATCCAGTTTCCACAGTTACCTGTGATCGTATCAGCAGATTCTCGGTATTTTACGTTCACCTGCGCCAACGACTGTACGGCTAGTGTAAAAGTCATGTTTCTGCCAAGGCATACTGTGATGATATTCTCAAAGTTATCAAGAGCTGGTAAATTGCCGAACTCATCTAAAATAAACATCACGCGCCGCAGGAGCTTTCCTCCCGGCATCGATGTGGCCAGCTTGGCCAGAATGAAATACATCTGATTGATAAATACAGTTGCAATAAACCAGTTAGATGAATCATAATCCGGCAGCGCAATAAATACTGCTACAGGCTTTTCGCCAAATCCCACATCCATGAAATCCATAGTACTTTCAGATGTCATTTTGGCAATCGAATCATACCCAAAGATCGATACCCCTCCGCGAAAAACCGACATGATCGTACCTTTTGTATTTTCGGATGCTGTAATCACAGATCCGTACATGATCCGGGAAAAGTCATCCTCCGGGCGATTATCAAAATATTCATCCAGCGCAGTCCGGTTCTGACCTCGTGGCTGTGAAACCAGATAATTGCACATCTTAATGATACTGTAGATATTGATTTTCTTCTCATTTTCCGTACTGGGATAGAACCTCTTTTTCTTGAAATTGCTCTTTTTATATTTAAAATTATGCCTACTCTTTTCGATATCCGATTCTGTGATGTCCTGGATGTTAATCTCCGGATCTAAAACTTTAGATTCCGCCTGATACTGTAGTTCTACCAAGATCCCGATATCACTGACATCTCCTTCTTTTGAGATGATCTGATCTATAGCTTTTTTCAAAAGATAGGTAACATACTCATCGCCATAAAGATTTCTATAATACGCCCTTTCTCGCAGCAGTTCATTTTTATCATGCTCATGTTTCCAGCGTTTGTTCTGCTCCCGGTCAAGTTCTATATTATCTTTGATATCGGCCATAACGGCGGCCACGAAAACATTTCGTGCCTGATCCGTAAAATATCGGTCCTTATCTCCTTCATTATTCGCAAATACGTTATATCCTAAGGATGCTGCCAGCTGCTGCGCAGTGTCTTCATTGCCATCCTTATATTCCTGCGTAATCAACGTTAACGGGTTATATCCCATCGAATATTCCGGATCGATCAAGTTCAGGATATGCGTTTCATAGCCTCTCTTTCTCAGTACCGGGATCATCTTATTCGCCAGTTCCATCTTCGGATCTGTGATCACCATGCTGCACTTATTTTCCGCGCGTGAGATGATCTCCGCCATAGGTTCAATGGTCGTCTGACCTTTTCCGGATCGTGTCCCTCCGATGATCAGGTTATTGACATTGGTATTATCGATGTACAGCTTATCGCCGTCACGTGCGATCGGAATCCCGCCCATGCCGGGAAATGATGTTTCTTTCTCATCGATTTTTATGAACTGTTCATCCAGCTCCTGCCGGGTGGTCCAGCGTGCCGTTCCTTTTTGTCCGACGTTGAGATTTCCATGAGACACACGGATACGATAGGCAAATACACCATATCCGATCGCGAATCCAGCCAGAATGATCATTAAAAGCAGGAAATGAGAAGTGATCGTATCTGTAAGCGGAACCTGCAGCTGGGTCTGATTTTCTGAAGGAACAAATACAGATTCAAATCTGAAATTTTCAAGCCAGTTAATAAGGAAAATAACAACTACAAATGCTGCTGATGCAGCCGTAATATATAATCCTGTAAATACTTTTGGCTTGCTTAAAAAACGGTTAAACTTCATAAGACGTTTTCGCTCGTTAAAGTCATCGTATGATTTGTTATCATACGAATTGCCGTAATCCTTTTTAATTGCATTTTTTATGAATTTAAAAATAGCTCATCACCTTCCTCAGATTACAGATCCAGATCTTTTATTTTGCTTCCCTCCGACCTTGGTTTATCAGTTTTTAATCCTTCCGTTTTAAATGCAGGGATCTCTTCTTTGGGAGCAGTAAGATCCGCCCACATATTCCCAAACATCTCTTCGGCTAACGGCTGCAGAAAATCACTGTTTATCCATTTTTCCGTAGTATGGAGCATTATATCTGTATATTTACTGATAAACCTCTCCTGATCTGCTATTGTCAGGACTTCTCCATTTGTTTCTATATCCTTATTCGTGGAAACCATGTCATATCGGTAAAGAGCTTCCCCCTTGCAAAAAGCCGCTAAAGGTTTTTCCACATCATAAATGATTGCATCGATCAATTCGATCTTTTCGGGATCCTTGCAGCTGCTTTTCATGCTTTTTAAAAAATCTATTTTTTCCATCGTATCCATCTATTTTCTCCCTGAAAACACACCCTAAAACCATCCGAATACCAATGCCGAAATCGGAACTGCCGCTATAATGATTCCGACTCCTAAAAGTTTTTCCCAGATCGCGTCTTTTTGTTCTTCCTTTGCCCGTTTTCCACCGACGCCCAGAAGTGCCAGTCCTAAAACAACAACAACAATGATGATCAGTGGCTTTACGATGCCCACAGCACTCTGTTGGATTCCAGTAGCAGCACTGTTTGCAGCATCGCCGATCTTATCCGCAAATACCGGGCTGATACCGGTTGCCAGACTTGCGCAACATAAAAGAGCGACCATCTGCAGCCGCTCTTTTATTCTTATCTTATTAACTTTCTTTTTTTTCGTTTCCTGACAGTTTTTCATACTAAATCAATCTCCTTTTCTTTCTGTACTGTGCCATTATGTATCTGCTGAATGAAATCTTTTTGGAATTTCTCCAACTCATTTTCCTTTAAAATATCTTCTTTTCTTAATTCTCTGACCAGCTGCTTTCAAACATCTGCTTCCGGCTCCATTTCCAGATTGTTTTCCTTTTCCGGCTGAGGATCAGCTATTTCCCGCTCTCCAAAATCCGGCTGCGGATCTTGTCTACTTACATCGTCGAATTTACCGCTCTCATATCCAGTCAGTAATTCTGACATCTGCTTCTGGATCTTATTCTCCGGATCGATCCTGCGGATCACATATACCGGAGATACGATTGGTTTCTCTATACCTGCTGGCCGGATCTCGCTATATCGCATAGTATAAGATCCAGTCAGCACATCTCCAGCACCTTTTTCCGCAACCTCACGTGCGTTATCGCCCCACGCCGTGCAGGAAAACGGGATATCTGCCTTATGCGGTTTACCGTCACTGCCTGTCCTGACAGGTGCTG